>Ga0155965_1038_pt8 | contig 16624 bp, 15 predicted proteins | sample RifCSPlowO2_02_FD_107619 | JGI IMG/M metagenome (GOLD analysis project Ga0155965, IMG submission 107619) | Gammaproteobacteria bacterium RIFCSPLOWO2_02_FULL_57_10
AGTACGCTGATGAGTCTGTTGCTGCGCTTCTACGATCCACAGCACGGGCGCATCCTTCTCGACGACACGCCGCTGGCGGACATCGACCAGGCAAGTCTGCGCGCGCAGGTCGGCGTCGTGCTGCAGGATCCTTTCATCACCGTGGGCACAGTGCGGCAGAACATCACGCTGGGTCTCGACATTGCCGAAGAAAAAGTGATCGCGGCGGCGCGCAAGGCTCAGCTGCACGATTTCGTGATGAGCCTGCCGAACGGATACGACACGATGCTCGGTGAGCGTGGTGGCAATCTTTCCACCGGGCAGCGGCAACTTCTCTCACTCGCCCGCACGCTGGCGCGCGAGCCGCGCATCCTGATTCTCGATGAGGCCACCGCGAATATCGACAGCCATACGGAGGCAGTGATTCAACAGGCGCTGACGCTGCTGCGCGGCACAACCACGATTCTGGCGATCGCTCATCGCCTGAGCACCATCACGAGCGCCGACTCCATTGTTGTGCTGCATCAGGGCCGTATCGTGCAGCAGGGCAATCATCAGCATCTGCTGCGGATCGATGGCCTCTATCGGCACATGTATGAGTTGCAGAGGCAGAAGGAAATCGTGGAGGAAGTCCAACAGGTTCACTGAATCGTGAGCAGAAACTCTTTGATAGCGTTCGCGCATTCGCGCGCTCTTGTCTGTGCCAGCATGTGAGGTCCGTCAATGACTCTGGCCTCCACTCTCGGCAGGCCCTCGATCACTTGACGACTCAAGCGTCTGCTGACAACGCGATCTCTGCTTGCCTGCAGATACAGCACCGGAAGGTGGATACTGGCGAGCACCGGTCGCAGGTCGATTTGCGACAACACCGCGAGGCGGGATTTTGTCACGGCTGCCGGAACACTGCCGGTAACAGCCATGATCTCCTGCACAATCGGTTGATGAGTTTCCCCATTCAATGCAAACAGACGGATGAGAGCGCGGCGCAACGGGCTGGTGCGAAAGCCCCAGGTCGGCATGAATCGCGCTGCCCTGCAGAATGTGCGCAAGGGACTGACGGCAAATGTTGCGCACAACACAGCACAACGTATGCGCGATGGATATCGGGACAGCAGTGCGAGTGCGATGGGGCCAGAGAAGGATTCCGCGATCAGGACATTGTTGGTGTCTGCCATCCGGTTCGCGACTGACTGCACGTACTCCTCAAGCGTTTGCTCATCACGATATGCAATGACGACAATCTCGATGTCATCTGCCAGCGCCGCCTGCAGCGGCGCGAACAGTCTGCCGGTCCCTTCCAGTCCCGGCAGCAACAGCAATCTTGGTGACATCGATTGGCTGCAACCTCACTCTGTCAGTTCTTACTGACCGGAGTAGACATCGACCTGGATGAGAATCTCGTTCGGCAGGGCAATGGTGTCTTCCCAGTACCCGGTGCCCACGCCATAGTCCAGACGCAGAACGGTGACTTCACTGGTCAGATGGAAACGTGGCTGACCGTCGTATATCTCTGTCTCCAGCGTGAACGGGAAGCTGATGGGGTGAGTCTGGTCGCGGATGGTCAGGCTGCCGTCGGCCACGAAGGAATTCATCGATTCCAGACGGCACTGTGTGGCCTGGAAGCTCGCTGTCGGGAATTCCGCGGCATTGAACAACTCGACATCCAGCAGGTATTCAAGGACTTCCTCGGTGTCGACGGCCATATCGGCGATGGGGATCGTCACGTTGATATTGCAGGCCGCGGGGTTTGCGACATCAATGTCGAAGGTAGCGTCGATATTTCTGAACTCACCCTTGGAAGGCGCGCCTTCGTAGGAATAATTGAAAATGACACGTGACTCGCTCGGTTCGAGTTTCCAGACGGCGGCCTGCGCTGTGACGCCAGTGACCAAGGCAAGTGGCAACAGCGCTGCACGGGAAAACAAAGTTCGCATGATAAAACAACTCCTGATTCAAGGCTGGGTGAAGATAACCGCAATATTTCGGCATTTTAGTGTGTTTGTCCGGAGACTTCGAGTCACTTTTACAATCCGCGATGAACCGAGTCACTTGTCACGTTGAGCATTGGAAACATTAGAGGTGTCCTGGCGGTCTATACACGTCTCTTTGCTCAATTCCCAAACTCAACGTAGTATTAGCAAAGTGCTCGCCCGGCATCCGGTGGATCACCTGGTGGTCAACTCGAATTCTATAAACAATGGTAGACCTGGATAACTAAGAGAAGAGGAAGGAAATCATGCTTCGTAACGTGTTCAAGCTTGTCAGCACCAGTTTGCTGCTGGTGGGTGTAGCCACCTCAGCCAGCGCGCAGGACAAAACTTACTATGCGGCCCATCACAACTATCGTGTCACGACGGTTGCTGATGGACTGGTACATCCCTGGTCCATGGCCTGGCTGCCGAACGGCGACATGCTCGTCACCGAGAAACCGGGTCGCCTGCGTATCATCCGCGACGGTCAGCTTCTCCCCGAAGCCGTTCCCGGCGTTCCCCCAGTGTTCTACGAGGGTCAGGGTGGGCTGTTCGAGATTCTGCCGCACCCGGATTTCGAAGAAAATCAGTGGGTTTACCTGAGCTTTGCCAAACCGGTTGGTGACAATTCAACCACTGCCATCATCCGCGCGCGTCTCGAGAATGATCGTCTGACCGACGTGACCGAGATTTTCGCTGCCGAGGCCAATGGCCGCAGCCACTACGGCGGCAAGATGGCCTTCGACAGCGAAGGCTACCTGTACCTGACAGCCGGTGACCGTCAGGTGCCTCCTTCTGGCGACCTGGCCGCGCACCCCGCCCAGGACGTGAGCAACCACCACGGCGTGATTGTGCGCCTGCATGATGATGGCCGAGTGCCCGATGACAACCCCCTGGTCGGACAGGCAGGAGCGATGCCGGAAATCTGGAGCTACGGACACCGCAGCCCGCAAGGCCTTGCTGTTCACCCGGAAACCGGTGACCTGTGGATGACCGAACACGGCCCCCAGGGTGGTGACGAACTCAACCTCATCACTCCCGGTTCCAACTATGGCTGGCCTGTTGTTGGCTACGGTGTGAACTACGGCTCCAGTGCGCCTATCCATGAGCGTCAGACAGTTGCCGGCATGGAATCGCCCACACGCTTCTGGGTTCCGTCCATCGCCGTCTCCGGCCTCATGATCTACGACGGTGACAAGTTCCCGATGTGGCAAGGCAGCATCTTCGTCGGTGCCCTCGTTGGCGAGCGCATCTCCCGTCTCGAAATGGCCGAAGATGGCCGTGCGGTGATCCGTGAAGAAGAGCTGGCTTACGACATGGGCCGTATCCGTGATGTCCGTCAGGGCCCGGATGGCTATATCTATGCCGCGATTGAAGATCGTGCGGGTGCGCCGACTGCTGTGGTTCGATTGGAACCAGTTGAATAACACCGGTATGCGAAATAAAAAAAGGACTCTCACGAGTCCTTTTTTTTTGTATCACTCTGTAGCTCGATTCACTCCGTCGGCAGACTGCGCGATTCTGATTTCTGTGTTTCTCTACTCAGAGAATTGATAATTTCCTGTCAACACCCCAGTGGCGAGGATGTGTCCTTCCATCGCCTGCAGCAGATTCTGCTTGTTGTAGCCATCGGGAAGATTCAGTTCATAGTCCAGTGCGTAGATGCGGAAATTGTAGGTGTGCACCTTGCCGTCGGCGGGCGGACGCGGGCCGAAGTAACCTGTGCGGCGCGTGCCATTGGCGCCATTGATCATGCCCTCCAGACCGGGGTGAGTCACGATGGCATCCGGGGAGAGTCCTTCCGGCAGACCGGTAGCCGTAGCGGGAATGTTGTAGGCGACCCAGTGCACGAAGGGCTGGAAGCCGAATACGGGATCATCAAGGATCAGCGCAAGCTGGCGGGTGCCTTCGGGCAGATTGAGCCACGAGATATCGGGAGAGATGCCTTCGCCATAGGCCGAATAGCGTAGTGGAATATCAGTGTTGTGCTCGAAGGCGCGGCTGCTCACGAGAATGGACTCGGGGGGCTCGGCAGACCAGGCGGGGATACTGCACAGCAGCGTCAGTGTCAGGCCGAGCACGGTGCCGAGCGCATTGCGGATTCTTTTCATTGTTATATCTCCGTTGTGATAGCAGGTTGGTCGCTAGTATGTCCGTTTCGGAAACGCTCCTCCACCCGGATCGTCTCACATTCGTGCTTGTCAGCGACTAATCAAGGTGGCAGGCGTTCCATTTTGCCCTATTGCTGGTAAGGTAGCGCGGTAAAGAAAAGTTCCCCTGGAACACTATGGTGTCAGTCGCTTGCGAGGAGCATCGCTCATGAATAACAAGAATAAAAGTGGGGCAGAAGAGACAGCAGGTGGGGCAGCGACCTCACTCTCCCGCCGCAATTTGTTGAAGGGAGTTGGCTTGACGGGGGCGGCGCTGATGACAGCGGGCAGTAGCTCCGTCGTCGCGCAGACGGCCGCAACGGCCCAGGCCGCTCCGGCGCGTATTCGCGTTACCGAGGCCTTCGAGACACTCACTGCCGCAGAGAGTGCCGCGCTTGATGCGATGGCATCGCGTATCCTGCCCAGCGATGATGGGACGCCCGGTGCTCACGAAGCCCGCGCGGTTCACTACATCGATCGCGCCCTCATGAGCGCCCTTGCGGCGTCGCGCGAGCAGTACGCGGCAGGGCTGGCAGCACTGGATGCTCATGCCATGGAGGTCGGTGGCAGCCCCTTCTACATGCTGCCCACGTCCGATCAGGACGCCATCATCGACGCCATCACCCGCAGTGCCATCCCGAGTTACCCCGCGTTGAACGCAGGCTTCTTCAATACCGTCAGGACGCATACCATCGACGGCACTTTCAGCGATCCCTATTACGGCGGCAACCGCGACTTCGTGGGCTGGGACATGATCGGCTATCCAGGTGTGCGAGCCATCTCGACGCCGGAAGAGATCCGCCAGGGGCGCGATCTGGCACCGAGTCGCCAGTCAGCCTACGACATGCCGACTCACACGAAGGACCCGGTTGATTCAACATCGCAGACAGGAGGTGCAGCCCATGGCCACTGAACTCGCCAGAACAGACGTGGTAGTGATCGGCCTCGGTGCCGTGGGCGGAGTGGCCGTACTGCCGCTCGTCAACGCCGGGCTGAATGTGATCGGACTCGAAGCCGGTGGCTGGATGAGCGGCCGCGACTTCGCGCCGGATGAGGTGCGCAACAACCTGCGTGACTGGCCTCAGGCTGTGCCCAAGGCCAAGAATGAGATCCCGACGTCCCGCGCCAACATCAACTTCGAGGCGGTCCAGGGCGGCGGTCATCCGATGATGAATGGGGTAGGTGGCACGTCACTGCATTACTGGGCACAGAGCTGGCGCCTGAATCCCTGGGACTTCAAGACGGTCAGCATGACCACCGAGCGCTACGGCGCCCATCGCATTCCACAGGACTCCACGATTGAGGACTGGCCGATCAGCTACGAGGATCTCGAACCTTTCTATGATCGCGTGGAATATGCGCTGGGCGTCTCCGGCAATGCAGGCAACATCAATGGCTCGCGTCAGCCCAACGGCAATCCGTTCGAAGGTCCGCGCTCGCGCGCCTACCCCATGCCGGGTCTGCGCAGTTCAGGCTTCACCGACATGATGAGCGAGGCTGCGCGTCAGCTGGGCTGGCAGCCCTTCCAAGGGCCTGCCGCGATCAACTCCGAGGTCTATGGAGATCGTCCCGGTTGCTTCTACCACGGCTTCTGCGATCGCGGTGGGTGCCATGTCTCTGCCAAGAGCTCCACGGCCGTCACAACCATTCCCGAGGCACTGAAGTCAGGTCTGTTGAAAGTGGTCACTCATGCTCGCGTGCTGAGGATCGTCAATGATGCGGATGGTCGCGCGACTGGTGTCGAATATCTGAGCGGCAATCAGGTGATGTTTCAGCCCGCCGATGCGGTGCTGCTGGCCAGCCACACCTACGAAAATACACGACTTTTGCTGCTGTCGAAGTCGCGCGAGTTTCCAGAGGGACTTGCCAACAACAGCGGCCAGGTCGGCGAGCACTATCTGAGTCACCATCAGGGTGCGCCGGTGATCGCGCTGTTCCCGAAAGATCTCAACAACTGGTACGGACTGCCCGCGCAGGGTGTCGCCATCGACGAGTGGGCCGACGACAACTTCGATCACAGCGATCTGGACTTCATCGGGGGTGGCAACCTGTGGGTACACACCGATCGCAAGCCGATCTCTGCCGCGAAAATGTCCACCTTCGATCAGGTGCCGAACTGGGGGCCGAAATGGAAAGCCTTCATCAGCGAGAATGCCGACCGCACCAATGGCTCCTACATCCAGAAGACCACGCTGCCCTATCGCGGTAACAAACTCGATCTGGACCCGCTGGTCAAGGACAAGCTCGGCTTCCCCGTCATCCGCATTACCGCCGAGCACAGGCAGAACGAGCTGCGCATCGCGGCTTTCACACAGGACAAGATGGAAGAGTGGTACAGGGCCGCAGGTGCGGTGCAGATCGTGCGTGCCGGACTCGGTAGTGCGATGGGTGCCTCGACGCATGCCTACGGTGGCACACGCATGGGCGACAATCCGGCGACCAACGTCACGGATCGTTTCGGTTTCGCGCATGAGGTGAAGAACCTGGGGGTGCTCGGTGCGTCAGTGATGGGCACCAGTGGTGCCAGGAATCCCACACTGACGGCGCAGGCGCTCGCGTGGCGAACTGCCCAGCATCTTGCCGACAACTGGGACACCATCACTCGATAAACACACCGCCCTGTGGGAGCGGGCCCTGCCCGCGATTTGCAGATCCCTTCGAACGTGAGCGGAAGGGTGCAGAAGGGTTCTGCGGCTGACCGCGCCCCTCTGCCACCTTCCACCGCCGCCAGGATGCACGAACAAAATTGATTGGAAGATTTGTCCCGAGCAGGGCTCGCTCCCACAGTTCAGTTCAGAACTGTGGGAGCGGCAGGATTACTTCTTTTCGCGCAGTGCTGCCTGAGCAGCCGCCAATCGGGCGATTGGCACGCGGGGTGGTGAACAGCTTACGTAGTGCAGACCGAGTCGATGACAGAAATCGATCGAATCGGGATCACCCGCGTGCTCGCCGCAGATGCCCAGCTTCAGATCCGGACGCGACTTGCGACCATTCTCCACTGCAAACTGCATCAACTTGCCGACACCGGTCTGATCGAGACTCGCGAAGGGGTTCTTGTTGTAGATCTCCTTGCGCTGGTACTCGTCGTAGAACAGGCCCATGTCGTCGCGGCTCAAGCCTAGTGTTGTCTGTGTCAGATCGTTGGTGCCGAAACTGAAGAATTCCGCCTGCACGGCGATCTCTTCGGCAGTAATGGCGGCACGTGGCACCTCTACCATCGTTCCGACGATGTACTTGATGTCGATCTTGTTCTTGTCCATCACTTCGCGGGCGACGCGATGCACGATGGCCAGCTGATCCGCAAGCTCCGCCTTGAAGCCGACGAGCGGAATCATGATCTCGGGATTCACTTCCACTGCGTTCTTCGCTGTCATCACCAGCGCGGCAGCTTCGAACACGGCACGGACCTGCATCTCGGTGATTTCCGGATAGAGAATGCCGAGACGGCAGCCACGACAACCCAGCATCGGGTTCTCTTCGTGCAATGCCTTGATGCGCTCGATCACGAATTCCAGTGGGAGGCCCAGCTTGTCCGCGAGCTGACGACGTACGGCATCATCCTGTGGCAGGAATTCGTGCAGTGGCGGGTCGAGCAGACGAATCGTCACGGGACGCCCGGCCATCGCCTTGAACAGACCCACGAAATCCTTGCGCTGGAACGGCAGGAGTTTCTTGAGTGCTTCCTTGCGCTGCACCTGGTCGACGGCCAGAATCATCTGACGCATGTAGTCGATGCGATCGCCTTCGAAGAACATATGTTCAGTGCGGCAAAGACCGATGCCTTCCGCGCCATAGGCCACTGCCGTTTCCGCCATCGCGGGAGTATCCGCATTGGTGCGGATGCGCAGACGACGGAATTTGTCTGACCATTCCATCACGGTCTGGAACAGCTCGTAGGTATAACTCTTCTCGGGCTTCATGGCACCTTCGAGCACACGCTTCACTTCTGAGTCCGCGCTTTCGATCAGGCCCTTGTAGATGGCGCCAGTGGTCCCGTTGATGGAGATGTAGTCGCCTTCCTGCAGAACCACGCCACCGGCAGTCAGTGTGCGCTTCTCGTAGTTGATCGTGACTTCGCCAGCACCACACACGCAGACCTTGCCGAGTTGACGCGCCACCAGTGCCGCGTGTGAAGACACACCGCCGCGCGTGGTGAGGATGCCCTGTGAATACAGCATGCCCTTGAGATCGTCTGGTGATGTTTCAGTACGGCACAGTACAACCTTGTTGCCCTTGCGCGATTCGATCTCGGCAGCGGCGGCAGTGAACGCGATGCGACCTGTGGCGGCACCCGGACCTGCAGGCAGACCCTTGCCGATCATCTGCGCTTCTTTCTGCGACTTGGTATCGAAGATAGGCACCAGCAACGAGTCTACTGACTCAGCAGGAATCTTCAGCAGCGCAGTGCGTTGATCCATCAGCTTCTCTTTCACCATCTCAACGGCGATGCGAATCGCGGCGAGGCCGGTGCGCTTGCCATTGCGGGTCTGCAGCATGAACAGCCGACCCTTCTCGATCGTGAACTCGAAGTCCTGCATGTCCTTGAAGTGCTTTTCGAGTTTGGTGCGCACTTTTTCCAGTGCTGCGAAACTCTCGGGCAATTCCTTTTCCATGGCAGCAATAGGCTTCGGTGTGCGAACACCGGCCACTACATCCTCGCCCTGGGCGTTGATAAGGTACTCACCATAGAACGCTTTCTCGCCATTGGCGGGGTCGCGGGTAAATGCCACACCAGTGGCGCTGTCGTCACCGGCGTTGCCGAACACCATGGCCTGAATGTTGACCGCTGTGCCCCACTCGGCAGGAATGCCGTACTGCTGACGGTACAGGATGGCGCGCTCGTTTCTCCACGAGCCGAACACGGCGCCAGTGGCTCCCCAAAGCTGTTCGTAGACATCCTGAGGGAAGGCTGTGCCGGTGTGCTTGCGTATCAGTTCCTTGTACTGGCCAACCAGTGTGCGCAGGTCATCGACATTGAGATCGTTGTCCTGGGGCTTGCCCAATTGCTTCTTCAGTGCGTCGAGCAATTCATGGAAGGGGTCGTGTGACTCTTCATCGGGTGCCTGCACACCCATCACCACGTCGCCGTACATCTGGATGAAGCGGCGGTAGCAGTCCCACGCAAAGCGCGGATTGCCGGAAATCTTCGCAAGGCCTTCAACAGTCGTATCGTTGAGACCGAGGTTGAGGATGGTGTCCATCATGCCAGGCATGGAGTCGCGTGCGCCGGAACGCACGGAGACGAGCAGGGGGTTGTCCTTGCCGCCGAACACTTTCTTCATCTGGGATTCGATCAAACCCACCGCGGTCTTCACGTCGGAGGTGAGTGAACGAGGGTAGCTGCGATCATGAGCGTAGAAATAGGTACAGACTTCCGTGCTGATGGTAAAGCCTGGAGGCACGGGCAAACCGATGGCGGCCATCTCTGCCAGGTTGGCTCCCTTGCCGCCGAGCAGCTCGCGCATGCTCGCATTACCGTCAGTCTGACGACCGAAGTTGTATACGTATTGGGAAGTCTTGGCCGGTTTCGCGGGGGTTGTCACCGTGGTCTTGGTCTTGGGGGTCTTGGCTTTTGTGCTTTGTTTCATAGTCCCAGGTCTGCTCATGAGAAGTGGAGCGGCAGGATAAATCAACTGCCCTTTAAAATCCAGAGCGGCGCACCCTTGAGAAGGGCCGGAACAGGCCTAAAAATCAGCGTCTGAGCAGGGTTTTAACCGGAAATTTCCTTATATCTGTCAGTGGGGTATTCTTGCGCCTCACCCATTCCAGCCGAGCGTTTTGTGTCTCTTCCTACCACGCAGAATATGTCTGAATCGCCCTCGTCGACTGCGCGGACATGGACGATTTTCTGTGCCGTCATCGATAATCACGGTGATATGGGTGTGTGCTGGCGGTTGGCACGGCAACTGGTGAATGAGCACGGAATCGAGGTTGTACTGTGGATTGATGACCTGCCGGCCTTTGCAGATTTTCTCGGGCTGGACTGCGTTGACGAGTGCGTGGCGGGAGTGCAGGTGCGGCACTGGACGTCGCCCTGGCCTTCGTCGGTTGCGACCGATGCACTGATTGCAGAGTCGGCTGTTGTCATCGAGGCCTTCGCCTGTGAGCTGCCGGAGTCTGTGATCGACGCCTTTGCGCAGCGCGACACTCCTCCTCTGTGGATCAATCTGGAGTACCTGAGTGCCGAGTCATGGGTAACTCAGTGCCACGGGTTGCACTCATTGCACAGCGTGAGCAGGGGCGTCGAGCAAAGCCCTCGGACCCTGTCCAAGACCTTCTTCTTTCCGGGCTTTGTTCCGGGCACCGGGGGGCTGCTGCGCGAAGGTGGACTGCTGGAGCGACATGAGCACTGGCAGACTGACGAGCAGTCGAGCCGCCAACAGCTGCTTGTCGACCTGGGTTTGGCGCTTACTCCCGAGGCCGCCTCGGCAACTTTGTGGATTTCCGTGTTTACCTACGAGAGCGCATCCCTCGCCAGCTGGTTCGACGCCATGGCAGAGAGCGACGAGCCCGTTCTCTGCCTGGTGCCGGAAGGCAGGGTGTTGTCCAGTGTGGCGGAGTATCTGGATCGTCACACGTCGCTGGTTCCGGGTGAGAGTGTGCGTGTCGGCGCGCTGTCGATTGTCGTGATCCCCTTCCTCTCCCAGGACGACTACGACAGGCTATTGAGTCTTTGTGATCTGAATCTGGTCCGCGGGGAGGATTCCTTCGTGCGCGCGCAGTGGGCGGCGCGGCCTCTGGTGTGGCACATTTATCCGCAGGAGGAGGGCGTGCACATGGAGAAGTTGGGGGCGTTTCTGGGGTTGTATTGTGGGCAGACGGTGAGTGCAGTGGGAGGGCAATCGCGGGCTCGGCCCGCTCCCACAGGGCGCGCTGCGTTACCGGAAATGGAGGCGCTGCGGCGGTTCTGGGAGTTCTGGAATCTGGGTGAAGATTGCCGGGAATTGTGGCATCATCTGCGCCCACAACTTCCGGGCTTGCGCGAGCGGGCCAGGAACTGGCAACTAGAGTTGGCGCAACTGCCTGATCTGGCTGCAAATCTGGTGAATTATCACCGTCAGCAGCAGTGTTAACCCCAATGTCGGGCCCGGCCCGTTCAATATCGAGTATTCATTCATGAAAACAGCGCAAGAAGTTCGTGCCGGCCAGGTCATCATGATCGGCGGTTCTCCCTGGAAAGTGCAGAAGAGCGAGTTCACCAAGTCAGGCCGTAACTCCGCCATCTGCAAGATGAAGCTGAAGAACCTGCTCAACGGCATGCAGACCGAGACCGTGTACAAGGCCGATGACAAGTTCGAGATGGTAGTGCTTGAACAAAAGGAAGTGACCTACTCCTATTTCGCAGATCCGATGTACGTGTTTGTGGACACGGACTACGAGCAGATCGAAATCGAGAAGGATGATCTGGATGCAGTGATCGATTACATCGAAGACGGCATGGACGACGTCTGCAACGCAGTGTTCTACAACGGCAAGGTGATCTCCATCGATCTGCCCACCACCATCGTTCGTGAGATTGCCTACACCGAGCCGTCTGCTCGTGGCGATACCTCCGGCAAGGTGATGAAGACTGCCCGTCTGAAGAGCGGCTACGAGATGCAGGTTTCTGCGTTCTGCGAGATTGGTGATTTTGTCGAGATCGACACCCGTACTGGTGAATACAAGTCACGCATCAAGCGTTGATGGTGTTGCAGCATTGATCTTGTTGAAAGTGCCTCGAAACAAGGAGTAGAGTAGCTTCGCCGGGGGATGCTCCGGCGGTGTTCACACTCAACATTCCAAGGAAGCACCATCATGTCGAAAGAGCGCAACGCCAAGAAGGAAGTGAAGAAGAAACCAGCCCTGACCATGAAGGAAAAGAAGGTCGCGAAGAAGACCAAGAAGGAAAGCAGAAGCGACTGATCTCCTCTGATGATGCTCCTGTGCCCGGATTGATGCGGGCACAGTGAGATGCAAGTCTTCTGTATCGTTGGGCGGGCCCGCTGCGTGCGTTTTAGTGATGACTGACTATCAGGTATTGGTGATCGGACCAAGACGGGGGCTCATCGATGTGCTGCGGGCTCGCAGCATTCCCTTTTCACTCTGGCAGGAAAAAGACGTCTTCAAACCTTCACGGTTGCAAAAGAATGTAACCGCCCCCTTCTGGAACTCCGCAGAAAAAATTCGCGAACAGGTTCGCAAGTCATTCCCCGGAAATCAGTACACCCACATCATCGCCGGAACAGAGGCGGCTGTTCTTCCTGCAGCCATCGCCCGGCGTCAACTTGGCGCTCGTTTGTCGAGTGCTGCCACCGGCACTCGCTGTCGCGACAAGCTCGTCATGAAGCAATATCTCGGTGAGTTCGGCATTCCCATGACGCGTTACATGGCGGACAGTGCAGAGCTCGATCCACAGGAAGTATTCGCAGCGCTCGGAACTCCGATCGTGCGCAAGTTTCGCAAGTCTTCCGGCGGCAAGGGGCTGCAGTACATTCATCGTCCGGAAGATTATGTGCCGGGCGATCACGGGTTATCGTTGCTCGAGCGCTATATCGATGCGCCTGAAGCAAGCATCGAGTCCTTCATCGACAACGGGCGTATTCGTTTCACCAACATCACTCATTACCAGGTCAAGGGCCACACCAATTTCATTCCCGCCGTGCTCGACGCAGAGCAGCAGCGCACGCTGCGAGCGTTGAACGAGCGCGTCATCGAAGCTCTCAATATCGGCTGGGGCATGACACACCTCGAAGTGTATCTCACAGAAAGGGGCCCGCTGTTCGGCGAGATCGCGCTGCGTCCGCCCGGTGGCTACATCATGAATGCGATCCAGCATGCATGGGACTTCAATCCCTGGGAGGCGTTTCTTGCCATGGAACTGGGCGAAGCGTTCAGTTTTCCGAGCGAACCAGTCTGTTACGCGGCGTCGGAGGTATTGCATCCAGGGGCTGGTACTATCGTTTCAGTGCGCGGCAAATCGACAGTGCTGGATGAGCAGGGGGTCAGAGAGTTTCGCATCAAGGTGAAACCGGGTGATGTCATGGATGGGCGCAGCGGGCTCGGACAGGACGCGGGATTTGTGGTGCATGCCAGCGCCACGGCGCAGGAGCGGCTGGCGTTGCATGAGCGGATCGTGGCAGCGCTGGTGATCGAGATAAAATGATTGTGGGAGCCTGCCCTGCAGGCGATCTGTTGCAATCGCCTGCAGGGCAGGCTCCCACAGGTTCAATCCTTCACGAAAAGAGTGACGAGCGGCACGTCTCCGAGTTGTCTGCTCCAGTGCCCGTGTACAGCGGGGTCGAACGTGGCACCCGGCGGCAGCAGGTCTGCCGAATAGAAATGCTCTCCTGCCTTGAAGACGCGAGAGGTGCCGTCAGCAAGACCGATCTCCATCGCGCCACTCAAAACGAACAGCCACTGCGGCGAACCCGTGCAATGCATCTCGCTGCGAAACCCAACCGGACTCTCGCGCAACTGCAGTGCCTGTGCGGCGAACAGTCGCGAGAGTCGTGCTTCGGGTGTGCCTTCTGTCAGAGGAACTTCTACCGTACGGAACTTCGCACGTCCATCATCATCCGTGAACAGTACTACCTTGGTAAACGTCTGCATACACTCTCCAAATCAACAGTCTTGTCAGCACTACAGGTCTGCCGGAGTCCGGCAGACCAACCTCGCCAGGAGAGTAGCAATTACATGGCGCGACGAGCTTCGTTGATGACCACTTCCACCGGCGTGGTCCCGACGTTGCGTACCTGGTAGGTGCTGTGGGCATTACGCCAGGCCCAGCTGCCCATCTTGTCCAGTTCTGCGGTGATGCCGTCTTCGCGGGTGACGTGGGTCTTGCCCTCACCAACCTGGACGACCATGCTGGGGTTGTGGTGCATCTGCATTTCCGTGCTTTCACCTGGCTGCAAGGTTACGCGATAGGCGCGGAACCACAGATTCTCGATCTCGGGTTCGCCACTCAGGCCGGTTGGGCGGTCGGTAGTCAGTTCGGCCATGGGTGGGCCGTAGTTGGTCAGCGCGATGATACGGAACAGGCCCGGGCCTTCGTTGCTGACCTGGTGGGTGAAGTTCTCCGTCACGTAATCGGTATTGCTGGAGAGGCGCCCGCCTGAGGGGCCGGTCCCGGAGCTGATGAAGGTATACATGATCGCCGCATCATGAGTGTGCTGCAGTGTCATGTCGCCCGGGTTGATCTGCACATCGAGCACTCTGATGTCGCCATCCTGATGCATCAGGCGATGACGGGGCTCCTGCAGAATGTTGACGACGCGGTTCGGGTCGCCGATGGTCGCTTCCTGAGCCTGCGAGCTGCTGATGCCCAGCGGTGCGGCAAGAGCGATGATGAGAGAGAGGGCGGCGGAACTGCCTGGAACGGACAGACTTGGAATACGCATCGGGATGGTCCTCGTGCTTTGGTTATTGTTGTTATGAGCGGCTGTTGTTGTGAGCAATAGTTGTGAATCTGCTTTTGTAAAACCTTTTGCCGTAAATCTGTGCGCCTTCAAGCGCTGGGCACAAGAGTAAACAGGCGCCGCGCCGGACGCAATCGTCTTGTTGTGCAAATTGCAGCGCAAATCGATGGAAGCGCGAGTTTGGCAGTCGGAACATCAGGGCTGTCGTGGCCTGCGTCAGTGACGGATGAACCAGGTGCGGTGGATTTTTTGATTGCGGGCAAAATCCCGGTCGATGCTGGCGTCCGAGCAGTCCTCGATGCGGTACTTCTGCTGCAGGGCCTCGTCCAGTTTGAAGCGCCGATTGTTGTTGGAGAAGATCAGCAGCCCGTCCGGTGGCAGCAGAGCCATGCACTGTTCGATCAGCAGGGCATGATCGCGCTGCACGTCGAGGACATTCTCCGTGCTCTTCGAGTTGGAGAACGTGGGCGGGTCGAGGAAGATCAGATCGAACTGCTCTGAACACTGGGCCAGATACTTCAGGCAATCCATCTGTACCAGTTCGTGTGCCCGAGGATCGATACCATTGAGCTCGAAATTGCGGGCCGCCCAACTCAGATAAGTGCGAGACATGTCCACGCTGGTAGAGGAGTGTGCCTCACCCAGTGCCGCATGCACGGTGGCCGACGCGGTGTAGCAGAACAGGTTCAGGAAGCGGCAGCCTGCAGCATGCTCGCGAATCCAGTGGCGTATCGGGCGATGATCCAGAAACAGGCCGGTGTCCAGATAGCGCTCCAGATTGACGATGAACTGCGCCGGCCCCTCGCTGACGACAAAGTCTTCGCCCTCCTTCTGCAGAGGCTTGTACTGTTCGTTGCCGCGCTGGCGCTCGCGTACCTTCAGCACGATCTGGCGGGCGGGGATCTGCAGCTCCTGCTCCATCACCACGCAAAGCGCCTGATAGGCCTGGCGACGCCGCAGTGCCGCGTCCTCCTCGCTCACCGAGGCAGGCGCCTTGTATTCCTGCATGTGAATGTGGTCGCCGTAGCAGTCGATGGCGAAGGCATATTCGGGCATGTCGGCGTCATACAATCGATAGCATTCATTGCCCTGCTGGCGAGCCCACTTGCCAAGAGTCTTCAGATTCTTGCGCAGCCGATTGGCAAACATCTGTGCGCCTGCATCCAGCACGACCGGTTCAGGGGCTGGTCTTGCAGCGTTTTCCATAGAGGTGGCGACGGAAGAGATCGTGGGCGAATTTTCACGCGCTTGCGCTGCAGAGTTGGACGTTTGCCCGTCTGGCGCCGAAGTGCGCGCATGCTTCTGGTAGATCGCGTCGGCGCTGATGTTCATCAGCAACAACTTGGCGGGCAGCGCGCCATTGAACAGCGAGTATTGTTTGTGACTGTGAATGCCGAGCAGTTTTCCCCACTCCGGCTTCGCGGTGAAGATCGCTGCCTTTGCGCCAACGGCATGACGTCGCAGCCACGCGCCCAGTTCACCGTAGAGCAATTCCACTTCCGTCTGTTCGCCAAGGCGTTCCGCGTACGGGGGGTTGCAGATCACCAAGGTAGGGGCGACTGATGGTACGGCCTCAGCCACACTGGCTTCCGCGAACTCGATGTAGTCAGCGACACCGGCACGCTGGGCGTTGCGGCGTGCGATGGCAATGGCGCGGGCATCCACGTCGCTGCCGAAAGCACGACCCTGCCAGTTGGCTCCTGAGTCTCTGCGCGTCTGCGCTTCGGCGCGCACGCGCTCCATCGCGGCAGGATCATGATGCGGCCACGGGGTCAGACCACTGCCACGCACGAGTCCCGGCGCGATATCCAGTGCCATCAGGACGCCCTCGATCAGCAGCGTGCCGGAGCCACACATCGGATCGTACAAGCGCGGCTCCGTCACGTCGTGCTGCGGCCAGCCTGCACGCATCAGCAGCGCGGCAGCCAGTGTTTCCTTGAGCGGTGCCTCGCCCTGTTCCGTGCGATAGTGACGACGATGCAGGCTCTCGCCTGACAGATCGATGCCCAGGCTCAGGCGATCCTTCTTGATGACAGCGTGTATGAGGAGATCTGGCGCCTCTTTCGACACGCTGGGGCGCTCGAGGCCCTTGCTGCGAAACTGATCGACGATGGCGTCCTTGATCTTC
>Ga0155965_1039_pt17 | contig 16586 bp, 19 predicted proteins | sample RifCSPlowO2_02_FD_107619 | JGI IMG/M metagenome (GOLD analysis project Ga0155965, IMG submission 107619) | Gammaproteobacteria bacterium RIFCSPLOWO2_02_FULL_57_10
TGATGTCGTGCTGACGCCAGAGCCCTGTGCTGAGTTCAATCGCGGGCAGGGCCCGCTCCCACAGGAGCACGTATGAGCTTGGGCGCAAGCGGCGCAGGCACAGGGACATCGCCCACGATTGTCAGTTATACTCCCGCCACTTCGAATTCAACCCGTGTTTCCAACACCAGCAGCACTCTAACCGCCTATGTCCCTTAGCGCAGCCGCCACTTCTCCCGACGCCCAGTCTGCCGCTGTCCAGCCTTTGCTGCGTGCAGCCGCGCTGTTCTGCGAGCGTGACGAACGGGTGTTGTTCAGCGGGCTCGACTTCAGCCTGTTCGCGGGTGAGGTGATGCAGGTCCAGGGCAGTAATGGGAGTGGCAAGACCACATTGCTGCGCATTCTCTGTGGCCTGAACAGTGGCTATGAAGGCGAAATATTCTGGCTGGGCGAGGACATCGACGACAATCGCGAAGGTTTTCTGGCCTCGTTGCTCTACATCGGCCACAGGGTCGGTGTGAACAAGATACTGACGGCGCGTGAAAACCTGCGCTGGAGCAGCGCCCTGCACACACCCGTGACCGATGCCGATATCGACAACGCACTGGTGCGCGTCGGGTTGGCTGGGTACGCCGATGTGACCTGTCGCAATATGTCGGCCGGGCAGCAGCAGAGGGTGTCACTGGCGAGACTGCTGTTGAGTCCCGCGAAGTTGTGGGTGCTGGACGAGCCTTTCACGACACTCGATGTGCACGGTGTAAAGGTGCTGGAAACGTTGCTGGCCGAACATGCGGGGCAGGGCGGTGCGGTGCTGGTCACGACCCATCACAAGCTGGACGTGCCGTGCGAACTGCGACGGCTGAATCTGGATAAACAGGGATGAGCGACCAGTCCATGCCAGTACAGAATTCTGCTGCCCAGGTCAGCACTTTCGCCGCCTTTCGCGCCACGCTGCGCCGCGACTTGCTCATCGCGCTCAAGCGCCGCAATGATCTGCTCAATCCCCTGATGTTCTTCCTGATCGTGGTGTCCCTGTTCCCACTGGGCGTGTCTTCCGATCCCAACGAATTGACCCGGATCGCCGCCGGAACCGTATGGGTGTCGGCGTTGCTGGCTTCCATGCTCTCCCTCGACAATCTGTTCCGTGCGGACTACGAAGACGGCTCGCTGGAACAACTGTTGTTGTCGCCACAACCGCTGTATTTCATGGTGCTCGCCAAGAACATCAGTCACTGGCTGATCAGCGGGCTGCCGGTGGTGCTGCTGTCGCCATTGCTTGCCTACATGATGTACCTGCCGGCCGATGCCTACTGGACGCTGGTGTTCACATTACTGCTTGGCACGCCGGTCTTGAGTCTGTTTGGCGCCATCGGGGTGGCCCTGACAGTTGGGCTTGGCAGTCGCGGACTCATCCTCGCGGTAATCGTTTTACCGCTCACAATGCCGGTGCTTATAATTGGTGCAAAGGCCGTGGCCGATGCGAGTCTGGGCCTGCCGCTGGGGATGCATTACGCCTTGCTCGGCGCCATACTGGCGATGTCATTGAGCCTGGCCCCGCTGGCCTCGGCAGCCGCCTTGAGAATCAGCGTGAATTGACCGAAATCAGGAATCTTGAGAGTTACAAAACGTAACATGGGGCGCGTGACCCCTATGATATATTCCAGCCCGAAACGACTTTTTCGGCCGCTGAAAACATCAACGCAATCAGGCGTTAACGAGTAGCAGATATGTGGCTTTGGTTCTCCAAGCTGGGTTCGCCCAAGTGGTTCTACGAGCTCTCCGGCAAATGGCTGCCGTGGCTGGTCGCGTTCATGGTGGTGACCATGACGATTGGCCTGATATGGGCACTCTTGTTTGTCCCTGAAGACTACCAGCAGAGCTTCACCAATCGCATTTTTTACGTGCACGTGCCTGTGGCCAGTATCTCGTTGGCCGTGTTCCCTCTGATGGCGGTGGCCGGAGCGATTACGCTGGTCTGGAAGATGAAGCTGGCCGACATGGTGGCCAAGTGTGCGGCGCCCATCGGCGTGTGGTTTACCGGCGTGGCGCTGGCGACCGGCGCGATCTGGGGCGAACCGATGTGGGGCACGTGGTGGGTGTGGGATGCGCGACTGACCTCCATGCTGTTGCAGTTCTTCCTGTTGATCGGTGTAGTGGCACTGCGTTCCGCCATCGAGAGTCCGGATGCGGCCGCCAGAGCGTGCGCGTTGCTGTCCATCGTGGGTGCGATCAATGTGCCAATCATCAAGTACTCCGTGGAATGGTGGAATACCTTGCACCAGCCCCCGACTCCCTTGTCCATGGATGCAGAAAGTGCCAATGGTCCCGAGATCTGGGTGCCGCTTCTGATCATGATTGCAGCAGTGTACTGTTTCTTCGTGATCAGCCTGATTTTATCCACCCGCAATGAAATTCTGCAGCGCGAACGCCGTTCCCAATGGGTAATGGATATCGTTGCTGCCGAGCGGGTTTAGGGAGTACCACGCGATGTTAGATGGCATTGTGTTCACAAGTTTCAGTGAATTTCTGCAGATGGGCAGATATGCATTCCATGTCTGGACGGTCTACATACTGTTCACCATCTTTGTAGTCGTGAATCTGACCCTGCCTGGTATCCAGCGCAGGCAGTTCATCCGCGAACAGAAGCGACGCGCCCAGCGCGATACGCAAACGCGCACTAGCGAGAACAGTACCGCGAGCAGTACTGAAAACACGGGCAGCACCGGCGCCCCGGGAGAGAGTGTATGAAGCCTCATCGACGCAAGAAATTGACGATCATCCTGTTCATCGCTGCCGGGCTGAGTGTGGCAGTGGGGCTCTCGCTGTATGCGTTGAGCAGCAGCATCGACCTGTTCTTCACTCCTACACAGATCGCTGCCGGTGAAGCGACTGACGGCCAGCGCATTCGTATCGGCGGCATGGTGAAGGAAGGCTCTGTCGTGCGCAGTGAGGATTCCCTCGATGTGGAATTCATTGCCACTGACTACACCCACGACCTCGTCGTGCGTTACGACGGCATCCTGCCGGATCTCTTCCGTGAGGGGCAGGGCGTTGTGGTCGAAGGTGCTGTGACCAATGGCACGTTCATCGCCAGTCGCGTGCTGGCCAAGCACGACGAGAACTACATGTCGGTGGAAGTGAAGGCAGCAATGGATGCGGCAGAAGCAGCGCGAGCGCTGCCAGCAGGTGCTGCGAATGGTTCCTGAACTCGGTCACTTCTCGCTTATCCTGTCGTTCTGCCTGTGTGTGATACTCGGCACTTTGCCACTGGTCGGTGCCAGTACCGGCAATCGCCTTTGGATCGGCCTTGCGCGACCGCTGACCGCTGGCGTGTTTGTCTTCCTCACACTCAGTCTATTGGTGCTGGGCTACAGTTTCATCACCGATGATTTCTCCGTGCGCTTCGTGGCGCAGCACTCCAATACGTTACTGCCAATACAGTACAAGATCACTGCAGTGTGGGGTGGGCACGAAGGCTCCTTCCTGTTCTGGACGTGGATGCTGGCGGGCTGGATGCTGGCAGTCAGTATCTTCAGCAAGGCGATGCCGGATGATTTCGTGGCGCGCGTGCTGGGCATCATGGGTCTGATCGGTGCCGGGTACACTCTGTTCATGATCGCTACCTCCAATCCCTTCGATCGCGTGTTGCCACTGTCGCCAGTGGATGGTGCCGATCTGAATTCTGCGCTGCAGGACTTCGGTTTTATTATCCACCCGCCTTCGCTCTACATGGGTTACGTGGGCTTCTCGGTGGTCTTCGCTTTCGCGATTGCCGCTCTGCTCAGTGGACGTCTTGATTCCGCCTGGGCACGCTGGTCGCGTCCATGGGCGAATACCGCGTGGGCGATTCTGACGATCGGCATCGCGCTCGGTTCGTGGTGGGCGTATTACGAACTCGGTTGGGGCGGCTGGTGGGCCTGGGACCCGGTCGAGAATCCACCGATGATCAATTGGCTATTGGGTACGGCCTTGATTCACTCACTGGCAGTCACTGAAAAGCGTGGCGTGTTCAAGAGCTGGACGGTGTTGTTGGCGATCATGGCGTTTGCGTCAAGCCTGCTCGGTACCTTCATCACGCGCTCGGGCCTGCTGACTTCGGTGCATGCGTTTGCCAGCGATCCCACTCGCGGTGTCTACATTCTCGGTTTCCTCGGGCTGGTGGTCGGTGGCTCGCTGCTGCTGTTTGCGCTGCGCGCACCATTGATGAAGAGTGAGTTCGGATTCGCGGCGATTTCCCGCGAGGTCTTCCTGCTCGCCAACAACATCCTGCTGGTCGTGGCCAGTGCCGCGATTCTGCTCGGCACGTTGTACCCGATGGTCTACCAGGCCGTGTCTGGCGGCGAACTGATTTCCGTTGGGCCGCCCTTCTTCAACATGATCTTCGTGCCCCTGATGGCAATTCTGGTGGTATTCCTCGCGATGGGAGCGATCAGTCGCTGGAAGAAGACATCAGCGCAGTATCTGATTCAGCAGTTGGGTATTGTGGCGGCGGCGAGTGTCGGTCTGGGCGTGCTGCTGCCATTGGTGCTCACCACGGAATTCTCGATCGGTGCGGCCATCGCCACGTCTCTCGGTTTGTGGATAGTGTTTGGCATCGTGCAGGACATTCGTATCAAGATTGCGAACAAGGAGTCGACCCTTGCCGGTCTGAAATCGCTGGCGGTGAGTTACATTGGTATGCAGATCGCGCATCTGGGGTTTGCAACAATTCTTCTGGGAGCATCGCTGACGAGTATCTACAGCGTCGAGAAGAGTGTGTTGCTGCAGGCCGGTGAACAAATGGATCTGGGCGACTACCATTTCGAATTTGGCGGTACAGAGCCTGTTACCGGACCCAACTTCATAGCTGACCGCGCCACCTTCCGCGTATTCGAGGACGGCGAGTTCATGCGCGAAATGTATCCCGAGAAGCGCCTCTATACGCAGAGCGGCAGTCCCTCCACGGAGATGGCGATCGATGCCGGTTTCTGGCGTGACCTGTTCATCACGCTGGGTGAGCCGCGTGAGTCCGGCGCCTGGTCGATGACGATCTACATCAAGCCGTTTGTGCGCTGGGTCTGGCTGGGTGCCATTCTCATGGCACTCGGTGCCGTCGTGGCTGTGCTCGACAAACGCTACCGTCGTCTGAAGGTGCGTGATCTGGCAAAGGCCGATGCGCAGCCTGGCGGCAAACAGAATGACGGATTGCAGCCGGCTTCCAATTAACGTGTGCTCGCCACAGGGCGACGCTGAATGCATTGCAGAGGATCAAACGACTCATCATGCCCAGATTGAAACTGTTCATTCCGGTCTTCATTTTCCTGGCGCTTGCGCTGCTGCTGTGGCGTGGGCTGTATCTTGATCCGCGCACGCTGCCTTCGGTCTTGATCGACAAGCCGTTGCCGGACTTCGAGCTGCCGACAGTCGAGGGTGGAGAGCAGCTGGTATCGAAAGCTGACCTGCCCGACGAACCGTTCCTGCTGAACGTGTGGGGCAGCTACTGTCTGCCATGCCTGCAGGAGAATCCGATTCTGATGGCGGCTAAGGAAGAGGGCGTAGTGCCGATTGTGGGAATCAACTACAAGGACAAGCTCAATCTCGCGCAGATGTGGCTGGAGGATAATGGCAGTCCCTTCGATTACAGCATCGTCGATGAGGACGGCAGACTCGGTATCAATCTTGGCGTATATGGGGCACCGGAAACCTTTGTGGTCGATGCCAACGGCGTCATTCGCTACAAACACATTGGTGTGATTGACTATCAATCCTGGCAGGAAGACATCATGCCTGCGATTGCCGCCGTGAAAGCGGAAGCGGCACAGTGATGATATCTCTGCTGCGCGCTCCATCAATCCCATGTGGGAGCGGGCCTCGCCCGCGATCCGAGGCTTTGCGGTTCCTCAGCATTGCACCTTTGTTCAATCGCGGGCAGGCCCGCTCCCACAGGGTTATTCTCGCTCTGTTGCTGATGTTTGCCTCATTAACAGCGTACGCTGCCGTCGACGCTTTCGAGTTCGAGACAGATGAGCAGCAGGAGCGCTTCCGCACACTCTCCAACGAATTCCGTTGCCCCATGTGTCAGAACACCAATCTCACCGGCTCCGGCGGCGGCGTGGCTGAGGATTTGCGGCGCGAAATCTATTTCATGATCGTCGATGGCAAGACCGATGAAGAGATCGAGCAGTTCATGCTGGAGCGCTACGGTGACTTCATTTTCTATCGCCCGCGGCTGATGACCGAAACGATTCTGTTGTGGTTTGGTCCGCTCGGATTTCTGTTGTTGGGCGGCTGGATCATTGCAGGCATCATTCGTCGCGCGCGACCACAGGTGCAGGTCAATGCTGCGCTCAGTGATGCAGAGCAGGAGCGCCTGCGCAAACTGCTGGAGAAGGTTGAGAAGCAGGATTGAGCGCGCTCTTTCCTTTGGCAATGAATACGAATCCATTTTTGAAAACCCAATTTTGAAAACCTGATTCTTGAAAACCCCTGGGGGATGATTTGTTCTGGTTATTTGCGAGTGCGCTGATCGTTCTGGCAGTTCTGTTTGTGTTGCTGCCGCTGTGGCGTTTTCACCGTGCCGGTGACAGCAGTCGTGCGCGTCGTGAGCAGACCAATCTCCTGATCTATCAGGAACGCATCGCTGAACTGGAAGCGGAGCTCAAGGCTGGCATTCTGGAAGAGGAAAATTTCCACGCACTGAAGAGCGAGCTGCAGCGCAGCCTGCTGGCTGACGTGGAAGGCGCTGCGCCACAGCACAAGAGTGATGCGAAGCCAACGACCTCATTCCTGTCGCCCGGCCGACTGATTCCCATCGTGATGGTCTTGCTGATCCTTCCTGGCAGTTATTTTCTTTACCAGCAGTGGGGCTACCAGAACGAACTCGCACTGGCCGAGCTGGGTGAGAGGACGCGCGCCAGCGCAGAAAATCCTCAGGAAGCTCGCGATCTCATTTTCGCCATCGGTGAAATCGTGCAGGCCGAGCCCGAGAACGCCTGGGCCTGGTATTTCCTGGCGCAGAATCTCGTCAACCTGGGTCAGTTTCCCGAGGCTGCCATGTCACTGGAGCGCTCAGCAGCCCTGATCGAGCAGCCGCAGGACAAGGTGGCGGTGCTGGGGCAGTATGCGTTTCTGGAATACATGCTGGCAGAGCAGCAACTCACAGAGAAAGTGCAGGGCATCATCGACGAAGTGCAACTGATCGATCCGAACCAGTTGTTGATTCTGCAGATTCTCAGCATGGACGCGGAACAGCGCCAGGACTACCAGGCGGCGATCACCTATTGGCGCAGAGTATTGCAGTTGACCCCTCCCGGGCCGGAAGCGGAGATGATTCAGTCGCGCATCGGGGAGGCTCAGCAGATGCTGGCTGCTGCAGGTGGCGATCAGAGTGATGCAGCGTCGGGACCAAGCATCGACGTGGAATTGTCATTGGCTCCAGAGCTCGATCTGCCTCCCGAGACCCGTGTCTTCGTCTCCGCACTGGAGTTGAATGGTCGAGGTCAACCACTGGCTGCCGAAGTGTTGACGGTGGCCGACCTGCCGGTCACGGTGACGCTCGATAACTCCGATGCAGTGGGCCCATTCAATATCTCCTCTGCGGAGATGATCTACATCGTTGCAACGGCTTCTTCCTCCGGCACCGCCAACGTGCAATCCGGTGACTATCAAACGCGGACCGAGGCTTTCGCCCACATCAACAGTCACGCTATCATCCAGTTGGTCATCAAGGACATCGTCCCTTAGGAAGATCGAATTCAAGACGATGGCGCCCTGAGACCAGGCGGCAACCGAGGGGGATGTCGCCGCAATAATAACAAGAGCAGAAGGGGGCCGAGATGCTTGGAATCATGATGGATAAGCAATTGAACATTGCCGATATCCTGGAGTACGCAGCGCAGTACAACACCGATGCAGAGATCGTCACCAGACAGGTAGAAGGTGGTATTCACCGCTACAGTTACCGGGAGGCACTGCAACGTACCAAGAAACTCGCCAATGCCTTGCAAGCGTTGGGTGTGCAGCAGGGTGACAGGATCGCCACGCTGGCCTGGAATACCTACCGGCACTTCGAGATCTACTACGCCGTCTCCGGCATGGGGGCAGTCACCCACACCATCAATCCCCGTCTGTTTGCCGAACAGATCATCTACATCATCAATCACGCGGAAGACCAATACGTCTTCGTCGATCTGACTTTCGTGCCGCTGCTGGAGGCCGTCAAGGACCATATACCGGTGGTGAAGGGATTCGTCGTCATGACGGACAGGGCGCATATGCCTGCGTCGTCATTGCCGAATCTGCTGTGCTATGAAGATCTCATCGCTCCACATTCAGAAGAATTCGCCTGGCCGGAATTCGATGAGAAGACTGCCGCAGGACTTTGCTATACCTCCGGGACCACGGGCAACCCGAAAGGGGTCATGTATTCCCATCGCTCCACCGTCATTCATGCGGTGTCAGCATGTCGCTCTTCAGCTCTGAATCTGGGCCCGCTCTCACGAGTCCTGCCGGTCGTGCCAATGTTCCACGTCTGTGCGTGGGGCATTCCCTACAGCGCACCGATTGCCGGTTCCAGCATCATTTTCCCCGGTGCCGGAATGGATGGCGCGTCGCTCTACGAACTGATCGACGGCGAGAAGGCGAGTGCGCTGCTCGGCGTGCCCACCGTGTGGCTGGGATTGCTCAACTACATCGAGTCCATCAAGGGCAATCTCGACACTGTCGAGAACGTGGTGATCGGCGGCTCTGCTGCGCCGCGCTCCATGATGGAGAAATTCCAGGACGTTTACGGCGTGTTCCCCATTCACGCCTGGGGCATGACCGAGATGAGCCCGATGGGCAGTCTGTGCGCCAAGACCCCTTATCTGATGAAGGCGGACAAGGAAGGGCGTGCGCGAGTGCAGTCGAAGCAGGGCCGTGCCGTGTTCGGGGTAGAGATGAAGATCGTCGACGATCAGGATCGTGCGCTTCCTCACGATGGCAAGACCTTTGGCAAGCTCATGGTGCGAGGCCCGTGGGTCGCCAGCGGCTATTACAAGAATGATGATCGTTCGGCTTTCCGTGGCGGCTGGTTCGATACCGGGGATGTGTCCAGCATTGATCCCGATGGCTACATGCAGATCGTGGATCGCAGCAAGGATGTGATCAAGTCGGGCGGCGAATGGATCAGTTCCATCGAGCTGGAGAATCATGCGGTGGGTCACCAGGCGGTGGCCGAGGCCTGTGTGGTCGGCGTCGCACATCCCAAATGGGATGAGCGGCCTTTGTTGCTGATAGTGCGCAAGCCGGGTGTACAATGCAGCAAAGAGGATATAATCAGTTTCCTCGGCGACAAGGTGGCAAAGTGGTGGATTCCGGACGATGTTGTCTTCGTGGATGCCCTTCCGCATACTGCCACCGGCAAGTTGCTCAAGACCGAAGTCCGGGAGAAGTTTGCAAGACATTATCTGGATATGACGTCGGCATAGAGCGGGACTTCAGCAGCATCAGCAGTATTTACGGAAATTGACATGGATACAGCGGTACAGCAGACAGGCAACAAGGCATTGATCGACAAGTTCGGTCGGCGCGTTGACTACATTCGCCTGTCCGTTACGGATCGCTGTGATTTCCGTTGTGTCTACTGCATGACTGAGGACATGACTTTCCTGCCGCGCAATCAGGTCCTGACCCTCGAAGAAATCCATACGATCGCCCAGGCGTTCACTGAGCTTGGCGTCAACAAGATTCGTCTCACTGGCGGAGAGCCGTTGGTACGCAGCAACGTCATGTCTCTGATCGAGCGCCTCGGCAAGCTCGAGGGATTGAAGGAGCTGTTGCTGACGACCAATGGTGCACAACTCGAAAAGTTCGCTGCGCCATTGCGTGCTGCTGGTGTGAATCGCATCAACATCAGTATCGATAGCCTGGATGCCGAACGCTTTCGCCGTATTTCCAGATTCGGCAAGCTGGAGAGTGTGCTGGCAGGAATCGAGGCGGCAAGAGCGCAGAACTTCGAACGCATCCGTCTCAACGCTGTCATCATGAAAGGTTATAACGATGACGAGGTGCTTGGTCTGACCGAGTTCGCGCTGGCCAGGAATGTCGATCTCGCGTTCATCGAAGAGATGCCACTGGGTAACGCTTCCGACCACGATCGTGAGAGCACGGTGTGCAGCAACGACTGGGTGCGCGAAGTCATCTCCAGCCGCTACGAGTTGCTGCCCAGCACGGTTTCCACAGCGGGGCCGTCGAAGTATTACAAGATTCCCGGACATGAAAGCCGCATCGGTTTCATCTCTCCCGTCAGTCACAACTTCTGCAGCGACTGCAACCGGGTACGCGTGACCGTTGAAGGGCGTCTGCTGCTATGCCTGGGAAATGAACACTCGGTGGATCTGCGCGCCATCCTCAGAAGTGAGAACGGCGATATCGAGACTCTCAAGCAGGCCATCATCGCTGCGATGGATCTGAAGCCGGAGCGGCACCACTTTTATGAGAAAGATTACGTTCAACCCGTTCGTCTGATGAACATGACAGGCGGTTGATACCTGCCACTCCCCGCACGAACTGCTGGTCTTCCTGATTCACCAAGCCACTGGAGCCCCGATTCAATAATGAGCGCGACTGCACCTGATAACAAATCCGTGTTTACCCCTGTCCGCGTAGCTGTGGTTACTGTTTCCGATACCCGCACGGAAGAGACCGACAAGTCCGGCAACTACCTGGTCGAATGCGTGAAAGAGGCTGGACACATTCTGGTCAGCAAGCAGATCGTCAAGGACGATACCTGGAAATTGCGTGCGCTGGTGGCAGCTCATATCGCGGATGACAATGTGCAGGCCGTGTTACTGACTGGCGGTACCGGATTCACCTTTCGCGACAATACTGTCAAGGCGGTGACTCCGTTGTTGGAGATGCACATCGAGGGTTTTGGTGAGCTGTTCAGACAACTGTCGCATGCCGAAATCGGCAGCTCAACGATTCAGTCGCGCGCCTTTGCAGGGCTGAGTAACGGAACCATTGTGTTTTGCATGCCGGGATCACCGGGTGCATGCAGGACTGCGTGGGAAGGAATCGTGGCGCAGCAGCTGGACAGTCGTCACAAGCCGTGCAACTTCGTGGATAAACTCAAGAAACAGTAACAGATGTCCGACATGAGACCTTGACCAAACAGGTCGCCGTCTTGTGTCGGGACATCTGACTGTCATCGCGCTCTTGTTGTGAACTCTGCATAAGCTGTTCCCTGATTGGGGTGACTTTATCCGACCAGAGGGTCGACACCCGGATCAGGCAACGGCAAGCATTGTCAGAAAAGGTACAGCGACAGACGCAGCAACGATCGCTACTGATACAAGTGCAGCACGTGCATTGACGAATACATCACTCATTTTATGGCTCCATTTATTGGGTTGATTTTGTGTTACCTTCCATCTATCAGGTAACGGAGCGTATGGTAACACAATCGTGCATTAATGTAACAAATATTTTTTAATGAGTTTTTAGGTAACGAGTGTGAGCGATCTCACAAAAATCACTTTCATGGCGGGAATGCCCGTCATATTCAAAGGTTTTTTGCAATGTCTGATGATATTGAATCAGCAAATGCGCTGATCGGGCAGGTCGTTGCCGTCCCGGAAAGCCGTCAACTGGATATCCTGGAAGACCTTTTGTTACGTCGTGGAGCAAAAGTGTTACGGGTGCCTCTGGTATCGATACTGGATGCACCTGATCCGGTGCCCATTGAAACCTGGCTGCGCAGCTTCATTGCAACTCCACCGGATTACCTGATTGTTTTGACGGGCGAGGGGCTGCGAAGACTGTGCGGTGTGGCCGAGAGAGGCGAATGTTTGCAGGAATTCGTGGATAGTCTCGGTAAGGTTTGCAAGATCTGCCGTGGGCCGAAACCCGGGCGCGCTCTCAAGGAGCTGGATCTTAAGCCGGATATGCTTGGCAAGGCGCCAACCACCCCCGGGATCATCGCCGCCCTTGACGACCTGGATCTGAATGGCAAGAGAGTCGCCGTACAGCTCTACGGTGAAGAGCCCAATCTTCTACTCATTGATTATCTGCAGGGCAGGGGTGCCATTGTGAGTACCGTGGCGCCGTACATCTATGCGCCCAACTCTGACGAGGAAAAAGTCGTTGAGCTGATCAATGATCTGCACGAAGGGCGCATCACCATGATGACCTTCACGAGTCAGCCGCAACTGATCCGTTTACAGGAGGTGGCGCGCAAGGCCGGAATCGAAGAGCGTCTGCAAGCCGGTCTGGCGCGGGTAAGCGTTGCGGCGGTGGGGCCGGTGGTGGCGGATCAGTTGCGTGCCGCAGGTGTCGAGGTCAGCGTCATGCCGGAGTCGCTGTTCTTCATGAAACCCATGGTGACGGAGCTGGTGAAACTGGCACGCGCAAGCAGTGCCGGTTAGCATTCGAGCACGAATTTTTTCACGAGGTTGAGATTCAATGCACAAGTTTTTTCTGGGAGTTGTTCTGTTTGTCGCGGCTCAGGGTTTGCACGCGCAAAATCTGAAGGCGTCTATTGTCACAGATAAAGGCGTGATGGAGATCGAGCTCAACGAGCAGGCGGCGCCAACGACAGTGGCGAGTTTCGTGAATCTCGCGCAGCGCGGATTCTACGACGGGCTGACCTTTCATCGTATCGAGCGCAACTTCATGATTCAGGGCGGTGATCCGCTCGGCACGGGCACCGGCGGGCCTGGTTATCGCTTCACAGGTGAGACGATTCTCAAACACACCCGACCTGGCACGTTGTCCATGGCCAACAGTGGTCCCGGCACGGATGGCAGCCAGTTCTTCATCACCCATGTCGCGACACCGCACCTGGACGGCAAGCACTCTGTTTTCGGCAGAGTGACCAGTGGATTGGAAACGGTTTACAAGATCACGCGTGGCGATGTCATTCGCAGTATCACCATTACTGGCGATACTGCAGCTCTGATGGCACGCAAGCAGGCAGATCTTGCGCAGTGGAACAAAGTGCTCGATGAAGGGTTTCCGGATCTGAAACCGATTGAGGCCTCTCGCTGAGCGCTGACCGTCTCAATCTCAGGGCAGCACCTGCTTGAAAGGTTTGACCACAACATTGCGGAATACACCCGCCGTCACATAAGGGTCTTCGTTGGCCCATTGCCGTGCCTCTTCCAGGGAATCAAAGCTTGCAACAATCAGGCTGCCCGTAAATCCCGCCGGACCCGGATCATTGCTGTCCACAGCTGGATGCGGGCCCGCAAGAATGATTCTGTTCTGCGCCGTCATCGCTTGCAGGCGTTCCAGATGGGCGGGTCTGGCGGCTTGTCTCAGGGGCAGGCTGTTGGGGACATCTTCACAGATGATGGCGTAAAGCATTCTTCGTTATCCTCGCTATTTCTCCGGATTGTCGGGGCGCCCATGTTAATCGATTTGTTGGGAGCAGTCTGTTATTGTTCCGCCCCATTGCAGAGAGGTCATGATGGCGCAGTATCTGGAAATTCACCCGCAGAACCCCGAACCCCGGCTGATCAAGCAGGCGGTGAAGGAACTGCTTGCGGGTGGCGTGATTGTCTACCCTACGGACTCCACGTACGCATTCGGTTGTCACATTGGAGACAAGGATGCGATCGAGCGTATACGGCGGATTCGACAGCTGGATGATCGTCACAACCTGACACTGGTGTGTGCCGATCTCTCATCGATCGCCACCTATGCCAAGGTTCCCAACAGCGCATATCGACTTCTCAAGGCCTATACCCCGGGTCCTTATACCTTCATCCTCACGGCGACAGCGGAAGTGCCCCGCCGACTCATGCATCCCAAGCGCAAGACCATTGGTCTGCGCGTGCCGGACAATGCAGTGGCCCAGGCGCTGCTGGCCGAATTGGGGGAGCCCATCATGAGTACCAGCTTGATTCTGCCTGGAGAGAGTGAGCCGCTGATCGACATCCACGAAATCCGCGAACGACTCGAGCACAGCGTCGACCTGATCATCGACAGTGGCGCCTGTGGTCTGGAGGCTACCACCGTGATCGATCTGGTGGATGGGGCAGTGGAAGTGGTCCGGGTCGGCAAGGGTGATCCAGCACCATTCCTGTAGGAGCTCCTCGGTCCCGCTCGACGGGATGCCCTGCAAGCGAAACACCTTGCCCTGTGGGAGCTTGCCCTGCAAGCGATGCGTTTGGAGGAAGGCCAATCGCGGGCAGGGCCCGCTCCCACTGTGGCAGAAAAATAATCGTATTCAAACAGGCCATCTGCGATAATGCGGCCCTTGAAAAGAGCTCAAAAGCAAAGAACTTACCAGCAAGGGGTATCAGTTTGTCTACCGCCAAATCGCAGCAACGAGTCCTGTCAGGCATGCGCCCCACGGGCAGGTTACATCTCGGACATCTCCATGGCGTTCTGAAGAACTGGGTCAAACTGCAGCACGAGTACGAGTGTTTCTTCTTCGTTGCCGACTGGCACGCTCTCACCACCCATTACAGTGATCCGCGCATTCTCGAGGAGAGTGTCTTCGATATGGTCATCGACTGGCTGTCAGTCGGCGTGGATCCGCAGTCCGCATCACTGTTCGTGCAGTCCCGTGTGCCGGAGCATGCCGAGCTGCATCTGCTGCTCTCCATGATCACGCCACTAGGCTGGCTGGAACGGGTACCGAGCTACAAGGACCAGCAGGAAAAACTGCGTGACAAGGATCTCGAGACTTACGGGTTTCTGGGCTACCCCCTGTTGCAGAGCGCCGACATCCTGATCTACAAGGCCGCCATGGTGCCCGTTGGGGCAGACCAGGTTGCACACGTCGAACTGACTCGCGAGGTCGCGAGACGCTTCAATCACATGTATGGACGCGAGCCGAATTTTGTCGAACTGGCAGAGGCAGCAGTGCGCAAGATGGGGAAGGATGCCAAGAAGCAGTTTTCCGGCTATCGGACGGCCTATCAGGAGCAGGGCAATCAGGAAGCGCTTGAAGCCGCACGTCAGCTCATACTGCAGCAGCAGAACCTCTCCGGCTCTGACAAGGAGCGCCTGCAGGGCTATCTGGAAGGCACAGGCAAGACTATTCTTGTAGAGCCACAGGCCTTGCTGACACCCGCAGCCAAGATGCCGGGTCTGGACGGGCAGAAGATGTCCAAGTCCTACAACAACACGATTTCCCTGCGTGAGCCGATCGATCAGGTACAGAAGAAGATTTCCACCATGCCGACCGATCCTGCAAGGGTGCGCAGGACCGATCCGGGTACGCCCGAGAAGTGTCCGGTGTGGCAGTTGCATGAAGTGTATTCCGACGAGACCACACGAGCATGGGTGCGGTCCGGCTGTCGCAGTGCTGGTATTGGTTGTCTGGAGTGCAAGAAGCCTGTGATCGACGCGGTGATAGCAGAGATCGAACCGATCCAGGTCAGAGCCAGCGTTTATGAAAAGGACCCGGGTGCCGTGAAGGCGATCATGGCGGCCGGTAACGAGGCTGCACGCGAGTGTGCCGGAAAGACGCTGCAGGATGTTCGTCAGGCCATGGGACTGAGTTACAGGTGAACGCAACGTGACAGGTGACGAAGTGGTGTCAACACAGGGCGACATGGAAGCGGATGCACAAGAGCAGGCTGCCGATGCAGCATTGCCGCGCATTCGCCGTATGACAGCCGGTATGCGCAGATCGTCACCCGACGGCACCGCAGATGACAATGCCGATGGCTCCCAGCAGGAGATGCCCTTCGCATTCGTGGATGGCAAGGCCTTCACCGAACTGCCTCAGGACCTTTACATTCCGCCTGACGCGCTGGAAGTTTTTCTTGAAGCGTTCGAAGGTCCGCTGGATCTGCTGCTTTATCTGATCAAGCGTCAGAACATTGATATTCTCGACATCAACGTGGCCGACATCACCGACCAGTACATGGCGTATGTCGATCTGATGGAAGCCAGTCAGTTCGAGCTGGCTGCCGAGTATCTGGTGATGGCCGCGATGCTCGCGGAGATCAAGTCGCGCATGCTGTTGCCGCGCAGCAGCGCTGATGAAGAAGACGAAGAGGATCCGCGCGCGCAACTGATTCGCCGTCTGCAGGAATACGAGCGATACAAGAAAGCCGCCGAAGACATGGACGAGTTGCCGCGACTGGAGCGTGACCTGTACGCCGCAGGCGCCGAGACGCCACAGATGGAACGCAATTCTCCTGAGCCGGTTGTGGAGTTGCGCGAGATACTGATCTCCCTCGCAATCGTGTTACGTCGCTCGGATATGTTCGAGCATCACCAGGTGCAGCGCGAGACACTGTCGACACGCGAAAAGATGTCGGAAATTCTTGTGCGTCTGTCGAGTCAGCGCTTCGTGCCGCTGGTCTCGTTGCTGATGCGCGAAGAGGGCAGGCTCGGCGTGGTCGTGACATTCCTGGCAATCATGGAGCTCATGAAGGACTCTCTGATCGAGATCGTCCAGAGCGAGCCGTTCGGACCCATACATTTGAAGGCACGCAGTGAATGAACGAAGCAGATAACAAACTCAAGCAGATCATAGAAGGACTGTTGTTGGCCGCGGGCAAACCTCTGTCACTGACCGCGATTGCCGAAGTTTTTCTCGAAGAGGAGCGTCCATCGGACGAGGAATTGCGTGCCGCTCTGGCCGCGATTGCTGCCGACACCGAAGGGCGTGGCTTTGAACTGAAGGA
>Ga0155965_1046_pt5 | contig 16371 bp, 17 predicted proteins | sample RifCSPlowO2_02_FD_107619 | JGI IMG/M metagenome (GOLD analysis project Ga0155965, IMG submission 107619) | Gammaproteobacteria bacterium RIFCSPLOWO2_02_FULL_57_10
CTTCAACGAAAGCATGCCGCTCGATCATCTGCTGGACAAAGAGTACGCCGCAACCCTGCGCGCCTCCATCGATCCGAACCGCGCCTCCGTGAGTGATGAGCGCGAGTTCGCGAACATCTACGAGAGTGAGGACACCACTCACTTCTCCGTCGTCGACAAGGACGGCAACATGGTGTCGCTGACCTACACGCTGGAGAACGGTTATGGTTCCCGCATCGTCGCTGAGGGTGGTGGATATCTGCTCAACAACGAGATGGGCGACTTCAATGCGGTGCCGGGTGTCACGAATCGTGATGGCCAGATCGGTACGCCGCCAAATCTGATTGCGCCGGAGAAGCGCATGCTGTCGAGTATGTCGCCGACCATCGTTGCGCAGGATGGCAGGCCATTGATGGCGATCGGCAGCCCCGGCGGCCGAACGATCATCAATACAACGATGCAGCTGATTCTCAACGTGATCGATCACGGCATGAACATCGCCGAGGCGATGGAGGCAGGTCGCATTCATCACCAGTGGTTACCGGACGTCACGAGCATGGAAGAGAGAAGTTTCTCTCCCGATACCATCAATCTCTACGAAGCGATGGGGCATGAGACGCGCGTGCGTGGTCGTCAGGGTTCCGCAATGGGTGTCTATCACGATCGCGAGAACGGGCTCTTCATGGGTGGCGCGGATTCGCGGGTAGGCGACAGCGGCGCGGCAGGGTATTGAACACTGCCGTTCCATAATTGATTTGAATCGGGGAGCGTGCCATGAAGATCAAACTGATGTTCGTTCTGGCCGCTCTCTTGTTGCACTCTGCACTCCAGGCTCAGAGCGTCGAGCGCCATGACCTGGAAGATATAGTCGCGACTCGCCTGCTGGATGGCCCCATCATCGTACCGGACATGGACGAGCGCATGGGCTCGAATATTCAGGGGCCCTCTCTCATCCGGGTACCGGACTGGGTCGAGAATCCTCTCGGCAAATACTATCTCTACTTCGCGGAACATCGCGGCGAGTACATCCGCCTCGCCTACGCAGATGCTGTCACAGGTCCGTGGACCATCTACAGCCCTGGCACGCTGACCCTCGAAGAATCGCACTTCCCCACGACGTGTCCACCCTGTTCCGTTCCTGCTGGCAGCACTGCGCCAGCGTATGCCCATATTGCCTCTCCTGATGTGCATGTGCGGGAAGATCGACAGGAGATCGTGATGTATCTGCACGGGCGTGAACCGGAAGTGCAGGTGACGCGTGTTGCCGTGTCAAAGGATGGCTTGCATTTCGACGCCAATCCGGAAATTCTCGGTCGGCCGTATTTCCGCGTTTTCAAGCACGGGGATTACTATTACGGGCTTGCCATGCCAGGGTTTCTCCATCGTTCTCGCGATGGCATCAGCAACTTCGAAGAGGGGCCACGTTTCTTCAATGACGACATGCGGCATTCTGCGCTGCTGGTCAGAGACAACATTCTCTACGTGTTCTGGACCCAGGTAGGACACGTACCTGAGAAGATCATGGTGTCGGCAATCATCATGGAGGGAGAGTGGACACAGTGGACGGAATCCGCAGCGGTTGAGTTGCTGCGACCCGAGCACGATTGGGAAGGCGCCGACCTGCCATTGCTGCCTTCCGTGCGCGGCGACATCACCGTGCGCGCGAACCAGTTGCGCGATCCCGCGATCTTCGAAGACAACGGAGAGGTCTATCTGCTTTACTCTGTCGCTGGCGAAAGCGGTATCGCGCTCGCGAAGATCACGTTCGAATAGTTCCCGCCTCGTTCAAGCCTTGCTGAGTTCCAGCGCGATCACCGAGAAGGCCGCAGTCCACTGTGCTGTCGTGTCCAGATCCACGGCGTCAGGCCATAGATCATGTGGATGATGGAACAGTGGATTGTTGCCGAGTATCGACAGGAAGTGACCGCCGCCGTCGAAGATGTTGCGAGCCTCGCCCAGAGGTCGCTGTCCGATCGGTGTCTCGATACCGGGTTGCAGATTCAGAGCCCCCAGGCGCCTTTGTGCCACCTCACGGAACCGCTCGTCGGAATACTGCAACCGGATCGAGGATCCTCTCGCCGCAAAGTTTGCGCCCAGATGAATCCAGACCGATGCGTCCTGAATCAGCGTTTGACGTTCGTGCAGATACTGATTCAGTCCCAGATGACTCAACTCGTGACCCGTGTTGGCTGTGAACAGTATGTCACGCTCGGGAAGATTGGCGGCCAGGTCGCGAGCGAGCTCCAGAAACATCGCGATGCCACCGCCACGCTCTGACGCCGATTCCCACCAGGAGCTTCTCGGCGTCATGATTACCATGGGCGGCAATGAAGGATTTCTGCCCGCGATTCGCGCGCTGACGTTGTAGGCTGTTGCCGGGACGCGCTCGCATTGCGCGACGACAGTGGCAGTGCGATTCGCGTTCATCGCCTGTTGCAGCGCGTCCCAGTGCGTGTTCGCAATCTGCAGCACGGGCGGTCCCACCGGCTCGCGAAAATCTTCGGCGTTGATGACGGCAATGCCTTCCCTCGGATAACTCAGGTCGGTCACCGCAATCATCGCCTTGTGACTGTTATTGCGACGCGCCTCGTCAAGTTGGGAGTGCAGTGGGCTCGCCGTGGAAGGAGGCAGCATGATCACACCGATATCAGCAGAGCTGCCGATCGGGCCGAGAGTGCCGGATATCCCATTTTCGTCGGTGTAGGTGCAATCGAACAGGGGAATGCCTTCCATCTTCACACCATCGAACTCGAAGCTGGCGGCCAGGATTTCGATCCGCTCGAGCTGCAGCGGATCGAGTCTGCCGGTCACGCCGTACTCACGCAGGCGATGCACCAGCCACTCCGCGCATCCCGCGTCGACATCGGTGCCGGTGCGATGAATGCCCTGGTTGGAGAATTCACTGATCACGCTGGCAATGCGATTGGCTCTGTCGGTGAGATTCTGATTCTGCGCGAACAGGTGGGCAGGAGAGAGGAACGGCAATGCCGAAAGAAGCTGCATGAACTGGCGGCGTGACGCTGACATGGTGAGTGACCTCTTCTTGTTCTGGTGGGGCCGGGGTTGCGGCCCACATGCCGGAATATACGCCGATCAGCTACTTTCGCACAGTCTTGCGCACCACTTTGCGCAGGAGCCCGATCCCGAGCGCAGCCATGCCGATCGAGATCAATGGATTCAGATAGTTGAGAAAGGCGTAAGGCGCGTACTCCAGCACCGGCACGCCCAACGTTGCTGCGTAGAAGGCTCCGGCGGTTGTCCACGGAATCAACCCCGTGCTCATCGTCGCGCCTTCTTCCACCGATCGTGACAACACGGCGTTGTCCAATTCCTTGTCTTCGTAGGCTTTGCGGAACAGCTGGCAGTTGAGAATGATGCTGATGTAGGCCTCGCCCATGCCCATGTTGCCGATGATGCCTGAGCCGATTGTCGTGGCGATCAGCGTCGTGGTTCTGCGCACGCGGGCGATGATACCTTCGAGCAGTGCCTGGAGGAATCCCGCATTGTAGAGAATGCCGCCGAGCGCGAGTGCCATCAACGACAGCAACAGGGTCCAGCTCATGCTGGTGATGCCACCGCGACCGAGCAGGTCATCGAGACTGGCAATGCCGGTGTTGCCCGGCGTATTGCTCCACAGGCTGTTGAGCACTGTCACGAGATCGCGATCCTGATAGAGCACGGCGACCGCCACGGCGGTGAGCACACTGGCGCTCATGCTGATCTCCGGAGACAGGCGTTTGAGGCTGAGGGTGAGCATCACCAGTAGTGGCAACAGGGTCGCGAGCAAGCCAAGATTGAAACTGCCTGCCAGTGCGCGCTGCATCTCCTCGATAGCTGCGACAGGCAATGTGTTGGCACTGAAGGACATGCCCAGCACCATCAGAATCACCAGCGTGACAACGAAAGCGGGCGTCGTGGTGATCAACATGGAACCGATGTGGCGATACAGATTGGTGTGAGCGCTCATCGCGGCGAGATTTGTTGTGTCGGATACCGGTGACAACTTGTCGCCAAACGTGGCTCCTGCCACCACCATGCCCGCGACCAGCGGCAGCGGAATCTCCATTGCTCCCCCGATGCCCATGAGCACCACTCCCAGCGTGCCGGCCGTTCCCCATGAGGTGCCGGTTGCCACAGACATGAGGCTGCACAGAATCAATCCGGCGGCGAGAAAGAAACCGGGGCTGAGCAGGTTCAGCCCGTGAAAGATAAGGGCTGCCACGGTGCCACTCTGCATGAATGACGCGATGACCATGCCGATGAGAATGAAGATATAGATCGCGGGTAGCGCATGACTGATGCCGGTATTCATCATCGTGCGTATGGCGGCGAAATCATTGCCCAGCAGCCACGCGTGCAGAGCGGTCCACAAAAGGCAGAAGAACAGCACGATGTGCAGGCTGATCTGGAAGAGGAACAGTCCGGTCGAGATCATCAGGAAGTTGCCGCCGAAGCATAGCAGTGCATGTAGTGCCGAGGGGACTCTGGCTGTTCGCAAGGGCGATTCCGTCATGGCTGCTTCGACTCCATTTTGTCTTCAGAGCGCTGTTGTGTTTCTGTCCAGTAGTCCGTCTCGATACCGAGCGAGTTGGAGATGAAGCGATCACCGTCTGTGCGCCGATAGTGCTCCAGTACTTTGTACACCAGTGGTGCACCCAGCAGCAGGATGGGAATGTTCAGGTACACCATGATGATGTTTGTGAGGTCGGTGATCGCCCAGAGGTTGCTCAGCTCCAGTCCCGCGAGCACGGTGAGAGCGCCAAATGGTACAAACACCAGTGAGCCCAGCACGCGAATCAGCAGAATGAAGCGCGCGCTGCGAGAGATGAAGTTTGCAGAGATCTCCGCAAAGGAAATCATGCCCAGCAGCGTCGTGAACGCGAACAGGCAATAGCAGGCGCTGAGCACAATCGTGATGACTGCCATCAGTGATTCCGGCACCAGCGTCTGCACTGATTGCAGATACGTGCCGATGCGTGACGCGCTGTCCATCGCCCACTGTGCGCTGTCAGTCGAATCACTCCACAGGTGGGCGAGCACCACGATGAAACCGGTCATCGTGCAGATGATCAGCGTATCGACAAACACACCAAAGCTTTGCACGAAGCCCTGCTCGCAGGGATGTCGATTGTCGGCCACTGCGGCGGCCATCGTGATGGTGCCTTGTCCTGCCTCGTTCGACATCAGGCCTCTGCGCACCCCTTCCGCCAGTGCAACACCCATCGCGCCTCCGAACAACGCGTCCGGCGCAAAGGCACCGCGAAACACTTCGGCGAGAAAGTAGGGCAGCATTGGAATGTTGATCAGAATGATGAGCAGCGATATGCCGCAGAACACCACTGCCATCATCGGCACCAACACATTGGTGTAGGCGATCACACGGCGAATTCCGCCGAGAATCAGCCAGGCGCAGCTGACAGTGAGCACGATCGCAATGCCATAGTAGAGACCCGACTGACGTCCGGCAGTCTCGCCGGTCGCCGTGTCGGCGATCATGCCGATACCGGTGAACACGTTGAAGGTTTGTGCGGGGACATTGAACAGCGCATAGACGATGAAGGCCAGCGACAGGCATATCCCGACAATGCGCCCACCACCGAGAATGCGCTGCCCATAGAACGGCATGCCGCCCACGAACTCATCGTTCTTGCGCTCCTTGAACAACTGCGCGAGTACCGACTCCATGAATGCTGTTGCCATGCCAAACAGTGCTGCAACCCACATCCAGAACAGAGCCCCTGGACCGCCGACGGTGATGGCTCCTGTCACGCCGACGATATTGCCAGGTCCCACACGCATGGCCAGTCCCAGCAGGAACGATCCGAGCGGGCTCACCCCGAGCACCGATGTTCTGCGGCGCTGCATTATCCGGATGGCGCGCGCGAAGCACATGGTCTGCACGACCCGTGTCCGAATCGTGAAGTAAACACCGATGCCGAGCAGCAGTGCCACGGCGAATGACATCTTGCCAAGCAACGGAATCTGCGAGTACCAGAGAAATTGTGTGGGGAAATTCCACACGGCGTCGGAGATGGGCTGGATGAAACCGAAGAATTCGTTGATGGATGCGAAGATCTGGTTCACGCGAAATTCCCGGTCAGGTTTCAGTGCAGTTCAGCAGTATGCGTTCGAGGACGAGCGTATCGCGATGTGCCAACTGCAATTCGTATTTGCGGGCCAGTCCCTGCCACTTGTTTGCGTACTCACACTGATACTGGAAGCGTGGCAGGTAGTCAGCCGGGCCTTTCGCACTCTTGCGCTGATTCTCACCATCGTCGACGATCAGCAGATTCTCGGGGTCATTGGCAAACAGCTTCTTCAAAAGCGGTGACCAGCTTGCCCCGCCGTGATCATGGGCGTATTTCAGCGGAATGACATGATCGATATCGACATCACTGGCTTTGTTGAACATCAGCCCCGTGTAGGGATCGAGCCATTGCCCGGTCGCGACAGTGCAGCCGCGAGTATTCGTGAACCCGATCTGCAACTGCGACTGCGCAATCAACAGTTCCTGCCGCGCGTTCTGACAATCGCCATCGAAGTCCTCCCAGTGGCGCCATTCCTTGCGCTGATAGTCACTCGCATCGAGCGGTTGAGAGAACGCCGCACTGGCGAGGCACAACAGTGCAATCCGGAGGAACAGCTGCATGGGGGTCGGGTATCTCAACAATATGGACCGCAGTCCCTTTCTGTTGCCGAATCCGTTCTTTCAAGTGCTGCCCTGCATTGCCGTCATAGCTTACCCGTTCTTGAGGGCGGCATGCATCCATAAATGTGAAATGCCGCTCACGTTCCTGACCACAGTCGTGCTCTACTTCGTGCAACGGGAAGTCCATTGACTCTCATACGTACCAACCCCAGGAGTATCAACATGACCAGCACATTCTGGTTAGCCAGATCGGGATTCATCGCACTGCTGATGGCGAGCCTGTTGAGTTGCAGTGGCCTGCAGTCCGGTTTCGAGCAGCCCACTGTCAGTCTCACCAGTTTTCGCATGGTGCCTTCCGGCACTGCCGTGCCGCGTTTCGAGATAGGATTGCAGATCAGCAATCCGAACCGCACTGAACTGCGCCTGCAGGGAATTTCCTATCAGATCGATCTGGAGGGATACCGCGTGTTGAGCGGAGTGTCGAACGAATTGCCGATCATCGCCGCGTACGGCACCGGCGATGTGTTGCTGCAGGCCAGCCCCGACCTGCTCAGCAGCGTTGCGCTGTTTTCCGATCTGCTCAATCAGCGTCGGGACAGCCTGCGCTTCAACCTTGAGGCCAACATCGATGCTGGAAGTCGTTGGCGTCGCATTCGTGTCGAGCGCAGTGGCGATGTTTCCCTGAGTGGGCTGCGCCGCTGACGCTTGACGACGTAATGCCGAGAATCTGCCTCATGCAGGCGTGGGTTGCAGGCGCAGCCTGAACTCGCGGCGGACCAGCAGGAAGCTCACGATCGCCTGCACCGTCACTGACAGTACAGACACGTACCACACCTGATTGATGGTGTAGCCGGGCTGATACTTGAGGAATACCGCCAGTGGCAGGAATGTGACAACGCGTACCATCGAACTCATGAGCGCCGGGCGCGTATTGCCCAGCCCCTGGAAGATGCCCGAGCAGGAGAACACGATTCCCTGCGCGATGAAATTCAGCGAGATGAGTTGCAGGAAGACTGAACCCACTTCGATCACTGCCACCTCGTCGGTGAAGTACGCCATCAGCACATCGGATTTCCATTGCATCAGAATCGTCGTCACCAGCATCACGATGCTGCTCAGCATGATGCCCTTGTAGCAGGTCTCGCGCACACGGTCATACTGCTTCGCGCCGGAGTTCTGACCCGCGATCGGGCCAAGCGCGAACGCGATCGCCATCGTGGGCATGAAGATGGATTGCATGATGCGCCCGCCGATACTGAAACCCGCCTGGGCTTCGGCACCAAATCCCTGGATCAACCAGTACACCGCCGAGAAATACACGAACAGGATCAGCATCTCGCCACCTGCTGGCAGGCCGATGCCCAGCATGCGCTTCCAGATGTCGAAACGCGGACGCCACTGCGCGGTGTCGAACGCCACGTATTTCTCCATCTTCATGAAGTAATACACCAGCATTGATACGCCAACGGTGACCGAGATGCTGCTGGCAAGTCCGGCGCCCATGACGCCGAGCGCGGGGCCGGGGCCCCAGCCTGCAATCAGCAGCGGCGCGAGAATCGTGTTGAGCACGACAGTCAGCATCTGCACGACCATCCCCGGTTTCACGAGTCCTGTGGCGCGCAATGACGAAGCCATCGCGATCATCGGAAACTGCAACGCCATGCCGGGCAGGAACCAGAACAGGAATGTGCGGCCTTCGCGCACGGTGCCTTCGTCCGAGGCGATGCTGGCCAGGTACGCGTCGGCCAGCAGATAGCCGCCCAGCAATGTGATGGCGCCAAAGATCATCGCGATGGCCAGCGACTGATTGAAGATCAGATTCGCGGCGGGCTGATCCTTGCGACCCACCGCCTGGGAAATCAGCGCCACGGCGCTCACCCCGAGAATCTGAGTCAGCGCCATGATCATGAACATCAGTGTGCCACCTGCGCCCACGCCAGCAACGGCGTCATCGCCGAGAGCCGCGACGAAGTACAGGTCCACGAGCAGATAGAGGGTCTGGAAGATCATGCCGGCGGCGACAGGAGTGGCCATGGCAATGATGATCTTGACGATGGAGCCCTGGGTCAGGTCTTTCATTCGTGAGTGTCCGGAGAAAATAGGGAGAGGTAGGCGCCGGGCGCTTCGTGAGCGTCTGTTCGACGTCGGCGCGGAAGATTACCACTGCGCAGGAATTTGGGAAATCTCAAATTATGGACAATCAGGCCGCAGCCAGCAGACATTTTTCATACAAGGTCTCGGGCGCAATGTCCGCACCGTTCGGCCAGGCAATGGTGCCTCCTTCGATACGTGCCGTGAGGAAAAAATCCAGATCTCGTAAGGGCGCAAAGACCGGCCCGCGACCCAGATATTCGGAGAAATCCACCACTCCCGACACGCCGTCATCAAAAGTGATCAGGTAGGTGTGTCCCGACCGGTACTCAATACTGGTGACTTCGTTGAGATTCCACATGTTTCGCCTCATTCCAGGGGATTGATCGAATTGAGTTCGCGCCCATTCTGCGCCAACTCCCAGTCGGCGTGCAATTCGTCAACATGCAACGCGATCCACTCCTGCACCAACCTGATCGCGATTCTGGAGCGCAGAGCGCCATGGAGGATGTGGCCGCCAAAGTCGAACACGGCTTTCTGCCCTTGATACTCGACATGGATATGGGGAGGAGCGTGGTCGTCGAAATACATTCGAACGACGATTCCGAAGAATCGGCTGATTTCGGGCATAGGGGCCATCCTTGGCAATTGTTCGTCTGACAAGTATGCAGTTTAGTCGGGAAAGCCGGAATTCGCCCTGCTGAACTTTGAGCTCAGTCACATACAACCTGTAATATGACCGCTGCCGTCTGCCTGACGAAAAAAGCTACACTGGAGCCCAGCATGAAAACCATCACCCGACTATCCACCACCGCGATCCTGATGATGAGCCTGTTTATTGCCGCAAGCGCCCAGAGCAACCGAATCGATATCATCCGACCTGATGCGCCGGAGCTGACGGCCTTCGGCAGTCATGCGGTCGGAGTGCGGACTCTGGAGCTGATCGATCCGGGCAGGGTGGATGTGGTCAACACCGTCGCGGGTGAAGACAACGTCATCTACGACCGGCCTCTGACTGTTGAGATATGGTATCCGGCAATGTTGGCATCGACGGCGCTGGCATCGCGGGCAGGGCCCGCTCCCACAGGGGAGGATGTGGCGCAGCGCAATGGGGGCACGTATACCACCGAAACGCGGAATCTTGAGGTGATCGCCACGCTTCACGGGTCTGCCGCGCGCGACGCGGCACCTCTTGCCTCAGAAGGTAGCTGGCCCTTGGTGATTCTCTCCCACGGTTACCCCGGCAATCGCTACCTGATGAGTCATCTCGGTGAGAATCTGGCCAGCAAGGGCTACGTCGTGGCCTCCATCGATCACACCGACAGCACCTACCGAAACCAGCAACCGATCGCCAGCACGCTGTACAACCGCGCAAAAGATCAGCGCTTTGTGCTGCAGCAGATGGCGGCGCTGTCCGCAGATGCGGGCAGCTTTCTCTCCGGATTGGCGGACGCCGACAACACCGCCATCATCGGTTTCTCGATGGGCGGCTATGGTCTGCTCAATAATCTGGGTGCCTCCTACAGCGAGGCCATGATCGATGGTGCCATCTCGCCCCCCAATCAGCTGCTGCGCGAGCTGACGGCGGCCAATCCCGAATTCCGTGACAATCTCGATCCGCGCATCAAGGCCGGCATTGCGATCGCTCCGTGGGGCATGAACAGCAACTACTTCGATGCCGATGTGCTGCAGGGCATCACGGTGCCGACGTTCTACGTCGCGGGCAGTGTCGATTCCACTGCGGGCTACGAGAATGGGACGCGCGGCATCTTCGAGCACGCCGTCAACAGCGACCGCTATCTGCTGACCTTCATCAATGGTGGGCACAGCGTGGCAGCCCCCATTCCCGTGCCGGTCGAGATCTTCGCCACTGCCGATCGCCGAGGCGCGGGCCACTACATGGACGCGGTGTGGGACCAGGTGCGTACCAACAACATCCTGGCGCACTTTGCGACCGCCTTTCTTGATCTGCATCTGAAGGGCGACGACTCCCGCGCGGCTTATCTCGATCTCACTGCCGAGCCAGCGACAGGCACAACGCTGGAGCGCCGCAACGTGGGCGAGTGATGCAGCCTGACTCGACTCTGCGCTATACTCGCGCGGCTTTTTCCAACCAGAGGTAAGACGAATGGAACGTGTAATTGAATCGCTTATGCTCAAGGCGCGTTGGCTGCTGGCGCCGGTATATCTTGGGCTGAGCCTGGCGCTGATCGCGCTGATGATCAAATTCTTTCAGGAAGTGGTGCATCTGTTTCTGCACATCTTCTCGTCGACAGAGGCAGAAGTGGTGCTGGTCGTGCTGTCGCTGATCGACATCTCTCTGGTGGGCGGACTGCTGGTGATGGTGATGATGAGCGGCTACGAGAATTTCGTGTCCGAACTGAATGTCGCGGAGGGGACCGAGAAGCTCAGCTGGCTTGGCAAGATGGACTCGTCTTCATTGAAGATGAAGGTGGCCGCCAGCATCGTAGCCATTTCGTCGATTCATCTGCTGCGGATGTTCATGAACATGGACAACGTCGAATCAGAAAAGCTGATGTGGTACGTGATCGTGCATCTGACCTTTGTGGTCTCGGCCTTCGCCATGGGGGCGCTGGACAGGATTACTCGCGCACTGCATTGAGAGATATATTCTGAATCAGGGCCATCGCGGCCCTGATTCAATTCAGGCTGGTGCGATCTACCTTGGGTAGATATTCGAGCCGTCTACTGTCACGTTGGTCCCGGGATTGATGCTTGATGCATCCGGTACCGTGATGACCTGCTGTCCGCCAGTCTCCATGTCGATGACGACTTCGTAGAGGGTGCCCGCGTTGCGGTTTCTCTCGATGGTATTACCCAGCACGGCACCACCGATGACGCCAGCCACTGTGGCAATCGTGTTGCCCGAGCCGCCGCCTACCTGATTACCAGCCAATCCGCCCGCTACCGCACCAATTGCCGCACCAGCGCCAGTGGTGGCGCCTGCCTGCGTGATTGGAGTTATTGAGCGTACGGTACCGCAGGTGACGCAGGCCAGGACGGGAGCAGGGGCAGGTGGCGCCACTTGCGTGACCGGGGCGTTGGCTTCAGGTGCGGGAGTTTCTGTGGATGAGGATTGCTCCTGCGTGCAGGCAGCAAGTGCCAGCATGAGGGCAAAGCCTGTGGTACGTAGTGCGAATCCTTTTTTCAGTTTCATGGTTTTCTCTTTTTACTAGATGATTGATCCAAATTTATTCCAGAGCCTGGTTCTTCCAGACCTCTGCGCAGCTGATTCTACTCCTTGTAACGGGAATTAGCTGTTTATCTGCCAAACCACATACGCTGGAATATGCCGTCCTTTCTGATGACCAGATGTATCACCGCCGCCGCGATGTGGCCAGAGACAAGCACTGCGAGTGTGATCGCGAACACACCGTGAATGCCGAACAACTGCGTCGCCAGCGCCTGATCCTGCGGGATGAAAGGCATCGCGGGCAGGTCGTAGCCACCGAGCGTGATCAGCGCCGGAAATGCCGTGACGCCCGCCCAGCCCAGCAGGGGTGTCACAATCAGCAGCACGTACAGCAGATGATGCAGGCTCTTGGCCGCGATCACCTGCCAGCGGGGGAGTGAGACGGGGTAGGCTGGAGCGGTATTGCGAGCCCTGACTATGATGCGCAACACCATCAACAGCAGTACCGTGAAACCGATGGCCTTGTGCCAGGCATAGAGGGTGTTGGTGAGATCGTCGAACAGATCGATTTCGGCACGGGACGCCATCCATAGCCCTACTGGAATCAACACCAGCACCAGCGCAGCGATGAGCCAATGCAGAATGCGCGAGCCAAGTGCGTAATTTGTTGCTGCCTGCATGACTTCGCTCCTTGGTTGAACTGCTTGGTTGAATCGGGACTAGCGGTAACCCGGCCCGTGCAAGACTTTGCCTGGCCGTGCGCCTGTGTGCTGACCATCTTCCACTACAACTTCGCCATTCACCAGCACATGGCGCATGCCGACGGCATACTGATGTGGTTCCTCGAAAGTGGCCATGTCGCTCACTTCATCTGCGTCGAAAATCGCGATGTCCGCAAAGAAGCCTTCACGCAGCAGACCGCGATCACGAATGCCGAGTCGCTGCGCGCTCAGGCTGCTCATCTTGCGCACGGCCTCTTCGAGACTGATGACGCCGCGCTCGCGCACATAGTGTCCCAGCACTCTTGCAAATGTGCCGTACTGGCGCGGATGCGGCGCGCCGACACCGAATACTCCAAGCGGTCCGTCGGAACCAATAGCGGTGGTCGGATGCTGCATGATGCGCACCACATCGCTGTCATCGATGGCGTGAAACACGGCTGTCGCACCCCCTTTGCTGATGATGTCCATCACCACGTCGGCGGCATTTTCCGGTGTGGGCGACATGCCCCTTTCCTCGGTGATCTGCGCGAGGTTCTTGCCAGCCATCTCCGGGTCCCATGTGTTCAATGAGATGGAAACGTTCTTGGGATCGCCACCGCCGCGATCGAAGAGAATCTTCTCGACGATGGCGTCCTTGATGGTCTGACGTGTTTCCGCGCTCTCGATGCGGCGAACCATCGCGTCGCGTCCACCTTCCTGTACCCACTGCGGGACCAGTGCGGTGATGCCGGTCTGCGACGCCGTGTAGGGATACTGATCGATGCTGACGTCAATGCCGCGTGCGCGCGCTTCATCGACAAGGCGCAGCGAGTCAACGCTGTCACCCCAGTTCTGTTTGCCAATCACCTTGTGATGCGTGATCTGCACGGGAATCCCGGCCTGCTCGCCGATGTTGATGGTCTCCTGCACGGAGTCGAGCAGGAAGTCCGCTTCTTCGCGCATGTGCGAGATATAGATGCCGTTGTAGCTTGCGGCAACCTTCGACAATTCCACTATTTCTTCGGTGGGCGTGAAGCTGCCTGGGACATAGAACAGGCCGGTGGAGATTCCCAGCGCGCCCTGTTCCATCGCGTCGGCCACCATCTGCTTCATGCGTTCGATCTCGGCGGGTGTCGCGTCACGATCCTCTGCACCAATGACTTGTTCACGAATAGTCCCTTGACCGACAAACACCGCCCAGTTGGTGCTGATCTGCGTCTGCCGGATGCGCTCGTAATGCTCGTCGATGGGAAACGGCGAACTGCCATCGTTGCCCTCTGTGAGCGTCGTGACCCCTTGCAGCAAAGCGCTGTCGGCAGTGGGTACGTCGAAGATGCCATCGATGGCGTGCGTGTGCGGATCGATGAAGCCGGGCGCGACGACCAGTCCAGTGGCGTCGATCTCAAGGGTGGCACTTGCCCCGTCGAGATTGCCGATCGCCGTAATGCGATCATCGTTGATGCCAACGTCGGCGTAGATCCAGGGGTTGCCGCTGCCGTCCACGACTCTGCCTCCCGTGATCAGGATGTCGAATTGCGGCTGCGCGAGTGCAGGGTTGGCGAGCAGGCTGAGCAACAGCAAAGCGGGTGCTAATGAGCGAGTGCGGGCTGACATGGACGAAGTTCCGGACGACAGAAGGATTGCCCGAAACTACCACCAATCTCTTTAGCAGAGCAACCAATCCTGTGGGAGCGAGCCCTGCTCGCGATGATAATGGCGATGCGGAGAGAAATCGCGGGCAAGGCCCGCTCCCACAGTTGGATTTGCAGTTGCCAGCGAAGCCAGTGCAGCCTAGACTACTGGATGTTAATACAGTATCGAGATCAAGCAATGAAGCCTGCTATTCCACCATCGCCACCCCACAAGGGCAGAGGAGCCGTGTCGAATATTCAGGGGCGCTTCGAGCATCAGCTTCGAGAAGACTTCGACGACGGATGGGAGCGTTACACTGACGGCACCGATCCCTCGACAGGCAAGCTGCAGACGGTCGTCACCGAGGAAGTGGCCCGCTCCATCCTGACCTGGAACAAGTCCCCGGATGTCCCTTTCAATGTCTCTCTCAACCCCTATCGCGGCTGCGAACATGGCTGCATCTACTGTTTCGCGCGGCCCACGCACAGTTATCTCGAGCTCTCGCCGGGGCTTAACTTCGAGACGCGCCTGTTCGCCAAGGTCAATGCCGCCGACCTGCTACGCCGCGAGCTCGCGAAGCCGTCTTATCACCCGGAACCGATTGCGCTGGGGGTGAACACCGACGCCTATCGGCCGTGCGAGCGGCAGTGGCGAATCACCCGCAGTGTGCTCGAGGTCATGCACGAGTGCGGGCAGCCGGTGGGCCTGATCACCAAGTCTTCGCTGATCGAGCGTGACATCGACCTGCTGGCGCCGATGGCACAGAAGCGGCTGGCGGCAGTGACCATCACGATCACCACGCTCGATCATGACATTGCCCGCACACTTGAACCGCGTGCCGCGTCCCCCACGCGCAGGCTGCAGACCATCCGCAGATTGACCGAGGCTGGAATTCCAGTAAGTGTGAATGTCGCGCCCGTCATTCCCTTCGTCACCGATCAGGATCTCGAGCATATTCTGGACGAAGCGTTTTCTGCTGGCGCGGTCGCAGCCAACTACATCATCCTGCGTCTGCCCTGGGAGGTCAGCCCCCTGTTTCAGGAATGGCTGGCCGCGCACTTTCCGGATCGCGCCGAGCGCGTGATGAATCGTATCCGCGACATGCGTGGCGGCAAGGACTACGAAGCCACGTTCGGCGTGCGGATGCGCGGGCAGGGTGTATGGGCAGAGCTGATCCGGCAACGCTTTCGCGCGGCACTGAAGAAATCCGGCGTCGAGGGCCGCATGGCAGAGTTCACAGAGCTGGATTGCTCACACTTTCGCCGCCCTCAAGTTGTGCGTGTTGCTGCCAATTCATCCGGGCAACTCGATATGTTTTAATGCAGCACTGCGAACAAATCTTCACTACATACAAGGAAGGGAACATGCGTCTGATCTCCTGGAACGTCAACGGCATTCGCGCCGCCATCAAGAAGGACTTTGTGCAATCTGTCGAGAGAATGCAGCCCGATGTTCTGTGCCTGCAGGAAACCAAGGCTCAGGATGATCAGGTGCTGGAGGCTGTTGCCGCTCTCGAGGGTTATCACCTGCACACGAACTCCGCCGTCAAGCTTGGTTATTCCGGCACAGCCATCTTCAGCAAACAGAAACCTCTGCGCGTAGAGAATGACATGGGGCACGAGGAGCATGACCAGGAAGGGCGCGTGATCACGGCGGAGTTTGCGGACTTCTTTCTCGTCACGGTCTACACACCAAACTCTGGAGATGCCCTCAAGCGACTCGAGTACCGAACGCGCTGGGACAAGGAGTTCCTCAATTACATTCTCAATCTGGAGAATCGCAAACCGGTGGTGGTCTGCGGCGATCTGAACGTGTGTCATCGTCCCATCGACATCGCGCGGCCGCAGGCCAACTACAACAAGAGTGCCGGTTACACCCAATTGGAGATCGACGGATTGGATCGCATTGTCGAAGCAGGCTACATCGACACGTTCAGGTCATTGCATCCGGACACGGTGAAGTACAGCTGGTGGAGCATGCGCGGTGGTGCGCGGGCCAACAATGTTGGATGGCGTCTGGATTATTTTCTGGCGTCGAAGGCGCTCAAGGAACGCATCAAGAGTGCGGAGATCCTGAATGAGATTGTGGGCTCGGATCACTGCCCGGTGGTGCTGGAGCTCGAATGAGGTTTGTGGGAGCGGGCCCTGCCCGCGATTGACTCTTGT
>Ga0155965_1090_pt9 | contig 16272 bp, 12 predicted proteins | sample RifCSPlowO2_02_FD_107619 | JGI IMG/M metagenome (GOLD analysis project Ga0155965, IMG submission 107619) | Gammaproteobacteria bacterium RIFCSPLOWO2_02_FULL_57_10
GGGAGAAGGGAGAAGGAAGAGTAAAAAGGAAAAACCTGTGGGAGCGGGCCCTGCCCGCGATGACATCAGCACACGATCATTCGCGGGCAGGCCCGCTCCCACAATGGGAAGTCGCATTGCAAACTGACGAGACCGGAACAAACCCTGCAAGGAGAGAAAAGAGTTTGTTCCGGCCCCTTCAGTAAGCCGAAGCCCCGCCCACGCTGCGAGGATCCGACGTTGCCTCGATCTGACCATCTCTGATCACAATTGAATTGGCATCACCGTAGCCGTAACCAGAATCAGTGAGACCTCGATGTCCCATTGCTTCCAGTTCCGCTTTCGTTTCCGCACTGAAAGAATCCGTTTCATAGCGCACGACATCCGGTTTCCATTGATGGTAGAAGCGCGGCTTGGCCACCGCCTCCTCGACCCCCATGCCATGGTCGATCACGTTCATGACAACATGCAGTACCGTGTTGATGATCGTCGATCCACCGGGTGAGCCCGTGACCAGCAGAGTCTGGCCATCCTTCACGACGATGGTCGGCGTCATCGAGCTGAGCATGCGCTTGCCCGGCTCGATCTTGTTCGCCTCTCCCCCTAACAGTCCGTACATGTTCGGCGCGCCCGGCTTGGCGGAGAAATCATCCATTTCATTGTTCAGCAGAAAACCCGCGCCAGGCACCACAATACGATTGCCATAGCTGCCATTGAGTGTTGTTGTCACCGACACCGCATTGCCATCCGCATCGACAACCGAATAATGCGTGGTCTCCGTGCTCTCGGTATTCCAGTTGCCCGCGAAGATCTGTTCGCTGTCGCTGGCAGCAGCAGGATTCATGTCAGCGAAGCGTTCCCGCGCATAATCCTTGCTGATCAGTTTCTCGACCGGTACCGGGTAGAAATCGGGATCGCCCAGGTGCTCGGCGCGATCGGCATAGGCACGTCGCAGTGCCTCCACAGTCAAGTGAACCGTGCGCGTGCTGCCCCAACCCAGCACACCGATGTCGTGCGGCTCCAGCATGTTGAGAATCTGCAAAAGCACGACACCTCCGGATGAAGGCGGCGGCATGGACCAGATCTCATGGCCGCGATAATCGCCACGCATCGGCGTGCGCCATACCACGTCGTAGGATTCGAGATCTTCGTGACTGATCAGCCCGCCATTGCGCTGCATTTCGGCGACAATCATGTCGGCGGTCGGGCCCTTGTAGAAACCATCGCGACCCTGCTCGGAAACGCGCTTCAGGCTTTCGGCGAGATCCTTCTGCACGAACAGGTCGCCCGCCTGATAAGGACTGCCGTTCTTGCTGAAGATCGCCTGAGAGGCTTCGTGACGCTGAAAGTAGGGCATGGTGTCATTGAAGTCGCCGGCCAGATCAGCGTTCAGCGCAAAGCCTTCTTCGGCAAGGCGAATGGCCGGCGCCATCACTTCCTGGCGCGTCATCGTGCCGTACTTCTCCAGAGCATCGAGCATGCCTGCCACCGACCCCGGCACACCGGATGCCTGCAGGCTGAACAGCGAGAGTTCGCGATCCACATCACCATTGGCATCCAGGAACATGTCGGTGCTTGCCGCCAGCGGGGCCTTCTCGCGATGGTCCTGCGCCAGCACCTCGCCATTGGCGAGGCGCACCACCATGAATCCACCGCCACCGATGTTGCCGGCCGACGGATAAGTGACCGCAAGAGCAAAGCCGACCGCGACCGCCGCATCGATGGCGTTCCCCCCCTGCTTCAGAATCTCCACTCCGACATCGGACGCCAGCGCCGAACGCGACGCCACTGCGCCGTTCTCCCCGGTCACCGTGTTGGCAAACAGCTGCCCGCTGCCGCTCAATAGGACGACAAGAAGCACTGCAATCGATCTGGTCAGAATGGGTTTGAACATATGAGGCTCACTTCAATTCATGTGGGAGCGGGCCTGCCCGCCACGTTCGCGTGCAGGCAAGCTCCCTCTTCATTACCGTCAGGCGTTCGCGGCTTCCGCACGCACGCGCTGGTCGAGATCTGCCAGAGCCACATGTGCTGATTGAATCGCGCTCTCCATCCACGCGGTGTGCTTGCTGATCTGGTCGCCGATGAACCAGTGACGACCGTTGACCGAGGCCTGCAGCTTGTCGAATATCGCCTGCTCTTCCGGAGTCTGGACGTTCCAGCGCGCGGAGCAACCGAGCATGTTGTTCATGCGGTGCCAGGCGATGGTGATGCCCTTCTCACACTGCTGACGGTAGTCTGCGTGCACCTTTTCGCCCTGCGCGAGATGCGCTTCGATACGCTCGCCCTGGGTCATGCGGGTAAACGGCATGCCGTTACCATAGTCATACGCAGCCAGCACCACACCCTTGGCCTTGTGAATACCATGCGGCGGATACCAGATCTGGCGAATCGGCTGATTGGTCCAGGAGATGCCGCCATAGATGCCCTGCTTCTCCCAGAAACGCTCCTTGGCCTGGAAGGCTGCCTTGTAGGCAACACCGCGACGGATGTACTTCATCGCCTGGGTGTAGTCGGCAGGCAGGTTGTTGGTGATGCCGTTCATGAAGTGGCTGGGGATACAGTTGAAGCAGTAGTCTGCATCGATGCTCAGACGCTGGCCGTCCTGATCGTACTCCACGGTGACGCCGTCATCGCGCAGATTCAGAGACGTCACGCGAGCCCTGTACTTGATCTTGTCTTCCAGCTGACGGACAAAGCCCGCCGGAATGCGATCCATGCCGCCAGTCGGCTGCATGAGCATGGGGCCGGTCTCGCCCTCGTTGTCGCTGAGGACCTGACGAGCAGCCTGTGCACGCAGCAGATTGCGCACATCAATGATGTCTTTCTGGACGGTATGGGTGACGTAGTTGCCTGAGGCATAGCCTGCACGGCTGCTGCCGGTGAAGCGATTGTCCGGACCGAGATCACCGAAGGCGCGGATCATGTTCAGCACCAGGCCGGCCTCGTCATCGGTGAAAGGCTGATCGAGTTCGACATCGGTCATGGCCTTGGCCATCAGTTCGGCCATGAAACCACGCACGTTGGTGGTGAACTCACCGTTGCGGATCGGCTTGCCGCCCATGATGTTGTCGTCCTGAATCCAGGCCATCTTGTTCTCGTTGATGAACAGCTCGAGATCGACACCCAGCTCCTTGCAATAATGAAGGACATTGGTGTGGGTGCTGGGGATACGCGCGGCACCGGCGTTGAAGTACATATGCGGCTCATCGTCGAAGTCGCAGTACTGAGGGTTACCGATCTCATCGATCAGCGTACCGGCGCGCACAGTGAAGATACGTCCACCACAACGGTGAGAGGCTTCCAGTATGGTGCAGTCATAACCAGCCTTGCCCAGTTCGTAGGCCACGGTCAGACCGGAGATACCGCCACCCAGAATCACCACCTTGCGGCTCTGGTTGCTGAGGCGAAGCAGATCGGGCACAGAGGCAGAAGCGCTCGACGGTATCATGCCCAGGGCGCTGGTGATGCCGAGCACGGCGGCAGTGCCGCTGGTGGCTGCGATCAGATTGAGAAACTCTCGACGGGAAACTGGTTTCGACACTTGCTTGATCCTCTTAATCGGTTTGTTCGTACGGGCTCTGTAAATTATCCGGCGGCAGGAATTGCCTCTGGCACGGACTGTCTGGAAATTGTAATTGTGCGATTCTGCAAGACCCGCGAATTATTGCGGGGGAGCCTCCGGAAAGTCCTCCTAAAATTCTTCTGAAAACCTCCTAAAGAAGGGCGTGCGCCGCCGGAACCTCCTGCCAGGCGCGTTTTGACCAACTTGACCTCCATGCGTTTCTGATATCTACTTGAATCGGTTCGGTACTTGTTACAGGACTTCTTTTTCAAGCCTGATGAGACGGGACGTGGCAACAGACAAGCTGAGCAGAATCAAGATTGGCGACTGGGAGGTATCACTCACCACCTGCACCCTGACACAGGGAGAGCAAGAGGTGAAGGTGACCCCTCGCAGCATGGACGTGCTCAATTATCTGGCAGAGCACGCGGGCGAGGTCGTCAGCCACGACGAGCTGCTCAACCATTTCTGGCACGGCTCCTTCCCTTCCGATCACGCTGTTCACAAGGCCATCGCCGAACTGCGAGGCGCGCTGGGCGATGATGCACATCACCCCATCTATATAAGGACGATACCGAAACGCGGATATTCGTTGATTGCCGAAGTGCAGCACTGCACATCGCTCACCCAGCGTGAAGAGTCGGAAGAAGCCCAGCCGCTCGGTATTACTCACGTCTCGTCTCTCAAGTTCCATCTGAATGCCCTGCTGGACAAACGCATTCTTGCGGGCGGCGCCGCTGCGGCGATCTTCCTGTCGGTGCTCATGTGGCCGGGTACCCAGGTGTCCAGCGACAAGGACGAGGTGGTGCGATTGGCCGTTCTGCCGTTCGTGAACCGAGAGCTCAGCACCGAGAATCAATTCCTGACCGATGGCCTGCGCGAATCGCTGGTGCACGGTCTCTCCAAGCTCAGCCATCTGGAAGTCCTGTCGCCCGCGCGTGGATTCGATGGTCCCGATGACAGTCGCACGGCGGAAAGGGCGACCGATCGCGCCAAGGCGCTGCGGGCTGACCATGTATTGCAGGGCAGTGTGCAGGTCGCCGAAGGTCGCATGCGAGTCATGGTGCAGCTGATCCGCGCCAGCGATGGAGTACATCAATATTCCGACCAGTTCGATCTGCCGATTCAGGACCTGTTCGGCGTGCAGGATCAGATCGTGTCGAACGTGGTCAGCGCCCTGAGCGTGCACCTGAATGAGGCCGAACGGGAGCAGATGCTCGACTGGGGCACCACCGATGCGCTCGCCTATGAGAGATTCCTGCGCGGCGAGTTCTACTACAACCAGTTCAGTCCTGACGATTTCCAGAGAGCGATCGACTATCACCTGTCGGCCATCGAGCTTGATCCCGATTTCCTCAACGCCTATCACGGCGCCGCTACGGCAGCCAACAACCTGGCCGTGTACAGCAGCGCGGAGAAGATCAACGAGCTGAGCAAGCTGATCTCCGACATCCACCGCGAGGTATCACGCCTGGCGCCGGACAGCACCGTGCTCAGCTCCATCAACGAAATCAAGCTGCGCATGAGCGGCAACAATCAGATCCAGCAGGAAATGCAATTGCGGGAGCAGATACTCTCGGGCAATCCGCCGGAATTCGCTGTAGCCCACTACGCCCTGTTCCTGATCGGAGCGCGCCTGTATGACGAAGCGGCACAGTTCCTGGATGCTGCGGGCGAAGTCGGCCCGTTCGAGATTTCACCGGACGAAGTGTGGAGTTATCGCAGCAATATCCAACCACCCAGAGCGATGCTGCTGTCAGCCAAGGGGCAGCTGCAGGAACGGCCTTATCACATTTCCTTCCTGGGCACCGTGGCCACGAATCTGGCACTCGCTGGCGATTTCCGTCAGGCCGAAATGTATCTGAACCGTCAACGCGACGTGGACAACGAAGGCATCCTGGCGCACTACAGCGAGGCCATCATCGGCTTTCTGAGTGGTGAGATCGTGCTGGGTAACAAGGCACATCACGAAATCATGTCCCGGGAAGGCGACTTTGCCTTCAACAAGGGCGCCCTGAGTTTCATGCTGGGAGACATCGAGACTGGAATAGAACTCTGGCGCAGCCTGACTCCCCCGCAGAAACGCAGACTTTTCAACGTCACACACTCCGCCGAGAAGTATTTTCCTCAGAGTGTGCTTGAAGACCCGCGCTATCAGGCCTTGCTCGAAGAGCTGGGCCTGGGCAAGAGCTGGCAGCGCCAGTTGATGGAAGGGGTGATGGCGATGGAAGCCGTCACGGGCGTCAGCCTCAACGAAAAATCCCGTCAGGCCTACGAAAGCAACACCTTCATGAGTCGCAACAACCTCTGGACAGCCGAAGACTGGTCCGAGCTGGAATCAACCAAGCTCGCCGATCTGCAAGCCACCCTGATCCCCTGAACATTTGCCGATTCCTGAAATCGACAAATCCGGCAACCTCCCTTCACCTCCAATCGAGCACCCCGACTTGCCGAAAAATCGCGCCATGTCGTGTCGCGCTCCTTCGTCATGCCATATGGCCACGACCATGCACCTTTGACCGCCAGCCCCCTGAATTCGCACGTTCCAGAGTTTGAGGAGGTATTCAGAATGTTTTTAGGAGGACTTTCCAAAACCCTGTATCGATAATCCGAAGTGCTATATGGTTGAGTCACTTCCTCTCCTCCGAAGAAGAAGATTCGAAACCGTCTTTCGCTAACAAGAAATGAAGACCAAAGGGAAACATAAATATGAAAATCTCAAACTTGCTGACTATGTCGTCGGTTGCAGCCCTTCTGGGATCTGTAGCAGCCACAACTGCCCCGGTAGCCATGGCTCAGGACCAGAGCGCCGATATCGAAGAAGTAGTGGTGACCGGTTCACGCCGCGCGCCAAGAACAGCACTTGATTCCGCTGCTCCAGTCGATGTGTTCTCAGCGACGGACTTCCAGGATCAGGGCACGTCTGACATGAATGACCTGCTGCGTAATCTGGTACCGACGTTCAACGTCGATGTTCAGGACATCAACGACTCAAACAGCCTGGTTCGTCCCGCGACCCTGCGTGGCCTCCCGGCCGATGACACACTGGTACTGGTGAATGGCAAGCGCCGTCACCGCTCGGCAGCAGTGCAGTTCGGTCGTCAGGGCACTCACTTCCCTGACATTGCCCAGATTCCTCCCATTGCACTGCGTCAAGTGGAAGTGCTGCGCGACGGCGCCTCTGCCCAATACGGTTCAGATGCGATTGCGGGCGTGATCAACTTCCAGCTCAAGGAAAACAGCGAAGGCCTCTCGATCGAGACCAAGACTGGCAGACTAAGCGAGACTGACGATGGCCAGCTCAACTATGTAGCTGCCAACCTTGGCCTGCCACTGGGAAGCACCGGCTTCGCCAGTCTGAGCATGGACATGAGCAACCAGAAGCGCAGCGACCGCAGCATCCAGCGTGGTGATGCCCAGACCCTGATCAATAACGGCAACACCGCAGTACGAGTGAATGCACAGCATCAAGGGCTGCCAGACAGCGAGATCATGAACCTGTTCGCCAACGTCGGCCTGGATCTGGGCGGCGACCAGACGCTCTACTCCTTCAGCGGTTACAGCGAGAAGGAAGTGGAACTTGGTTTCTTCTTCCGTAACCCCGAAAACCGCAGCGGAGTATTCACCCGCGGTGCCAATCAGTTGTTCTTCGACCTGACACCAGGTACCGGCACCACCTGCCCTACCATTCCCCGCGGTTTCAATAGCACCACGCGCAAAACAAGTTCCGTGGCAGCCTACGAGTACGGAATCTCTGACCCCCAGTGTTTCACTTTCCTGGAGCGATTCCCCGGTGGTTACACGCCTGACTTCGGCGGCAAGAATACCGACATGTCCAACGTGACCGGTATTCGTGGCGAACTGAGCAACGGCACCAGCTATGATGTCAGCCTGGGTAACGGTTTCTCGGAGATGACTTACTTCATCAGCAACACCACCAACCCGTCGATGGGTCCAGACTCACCGACCAGTTTCGAGCCTGGTATCTACACCACGATCGAAAACAACTTCAACATCGATCTGTCCAAGCCTGTTGACGTGGGCATGTACTCTCCGCTGAACGTCGCATACGGCTTCGAGTTGCGTCGCGAGATATTCAAGGTTTCCTCGAAGGATCAGGACTCCTATCGCATCGGACCATACTCCAATCTGGGCGCAGGCGTTGGCTCTGACGGCTTCCAGGGCTTCGGTCCTGACCAGCAGGGCACCTGGGATCGCAAGAACTGGAGCGTCTACGTTGACCTCGAGGTGGATGCAACCGAGCGCCTGTTGCTGGGTGCCGCAATCCGCTACGAAGATTTCTACAACACCTTCGGCGATACCACCAACGGCAAGCTGACTGCCCGCTACGCGCTGACCGATACAACAAATATCCGCAGCACCGTGAGCACCGGCTTCCGCGCTCCGTCACCTGGCCAGGCCAATATCTCCAACATCAGCACTGGTGTTGTGGACAGCATCCCGGTGACACAGGGCCAGATTCCTCCCACCAACCCGATAGCACAGTTGTTCGGTGGTACCGAGCTGACACCAGAGAAGTCTCGCAACTTCAGTATCGGTGTGGCGACAGAGATCGGCGGTCTGGATCTGACTGTGGACTACTATCGCATCGAACTGCGTGATCGCATCCTGAACTCTGCCACTTTCGATATCACGCCGGAACTGGCGGCACAACTGGAAGCCTCCGGTATCTCCGGTGCCCGCAGCATCGTGTCCTTCAACTACTACACCAACGACATGTCCACCACTAATGAAGGTGTGGAATTAGTCGGTTCGTGGGCGATGGACTGGGACAACTTCGGGCGTACCGACTTTGCCGCATCATGGGCATGGACCAAGCAGGAACTGGACAGCTTCACTCCAGGACTGTTGACCCGCGCCAACGTGGCTGACCTGGAAGATGGTATCCCAGCCAACCGTGGCAACTTCCGTGCGAACCACACCATGGGCGACTGGAGAGTCACGCTGCAGGCGAACTACTACGACGAGTACTTCTCAGTTCCTGCCAACGCTGATCCAAGCCGCGACTACTGGGTGGGCAGTGAGATCATCTTCGGTGGTGAAGTTGCGTACACCTTGCGTGACCGCTACACGTTCATCGTTGGGGCTGACAACATCCTCAATACTGCACCCGAGAAAGTGCGTCCGGTTGATTTCAACTCAACCACCAGCAACAAGTACGTGACCAATGGTGCGTTCAGCCCTAACGGCCGTTTCGTGTACGCACGCTTCAAGGTTGATATCTAAGCAGCAATGCTTTGATCTCAAGCTGGCAAATCGGAGGGGTGCCGATCTTGGCACCCCTCTTTCACCTGGAGAGTACATTTTATGATGCGCAAAGTTTTACCTGTTCTGGCTGTATTGACACTGACCGCAGTTGCCTCTGCGAGCACGTGGGCTGCCGAACCTCATGAACCTGTGGATCACCGGTTCTGCTTTACCTGCCACGGTACCGATGGCATGGGCAGTGAAGGCATCCAGGCTCCCCGTCTCGCTGGAATGGAGCCATGGTATCTGAAGAGACAACTGGAGCTGTTCCGTGCGGGTGGGCGCGGCAAGCATCCTTCCGATATAGAAGGCATGGAGATGCAGCCCATGGCTGTGATCCTGACCGACGAGAACATCGCCGACATCATCGACTGGGCTGGCACCTGGGAATACAAGCCTGCCGTGCCAACCCTGACGGGTGGCAATGTGGAGCGCGGGCAACAGCTTTATCAGGTTTGCGCGTCATGCCACGGCGCTGAAGCGCAAGGCAACGAAGCCATGAACGCACCTGCACTGCAGGGGCAGAACGACTGGTACCTGGTCACGCAACTGAAGAACTTCAAGGCGGGTTATCGCGGCGTGGACCCCCTGGACACCTACGGAGCGCAAATGCGCTTGATGACGTCCGGTCTCGTCGATGATCAGGCTATCATTGATGTCGTGAGCTACATCAACACGCTGGGGCGCTGAGCCGCTTGCGGGCTTCACACTCAATCAACATGCAGATTCAATACAAAAAAGGACACTGAAACATGTCGAAATTCATCAAAGCGCTTTCCTTAAGTTCAGCCCTGACCTCCGCCCTGATCGCTTCGTCCTTCGCTGTCACTGCCAGCGCACAGGAGATCGATCGCCAGGGCGAAGGCAGGCTTTTCTACAACACCATCAAGATTCCTGCCGGTGCCGAGACTCTGTACCTGAGCGGTGCGGGTGCCTCTCCGCAGGCTGATGGCACATACGGCAACATGGAACAGCAGACCGTGAACACCTTCGAGAAATTCAAGGCGTCCCTGGAAGAGCAGGGCTGGTCCATGTCGGATATCGTGCAGGTGCGCGTGTTTGGCGTCGCTGGTGAAGATGGCACTTTCGACTTTGCCGGCTTCAATGCCGGTTATACACAGTTCTTCGGCACAGAAGAGAATCCGATGAAGCCGGTTCGCTCCGTCGTTGTCATCAATGACCTGGTAGTGGATGGCTGGCTCGTCGAGATCGAGATTCGCGCCGCGCGCGTACCGCAGTAAAGCGGGGGAGCACTGACAGAAACGCAGGACGCGTTTCTGTCAGCTCTACGGGGCCCACTCTGAGAGCCGGGTCTACCTGCAAGTCGTTTGCTCAACAATGCCTGTCCTGAATTTTCCTCTCCGGGGACACCTCAGGGCGGGCATTGTTCCTTTTGCACATCCCCCCTGTTTCGCAACTCACTTCACTTACCCGCCAGTTCCTGCGTTAGCCATTTCAAGCCTCAACTTGTAGAATGCCCCGAGCTTTGACACATCGAAAAAATCACGAAGACAGGTAACGGATTATGCACAAGACAACCAACCGAACACTTCTCGCCACGCTCTTCCTGCTTGCAGGAGCAGTCGTTCCCGCCCAGGCGCAGGAAACGAGCGATGGCGTTTCAACCGAGATCGAGCTCGGCGCAATCTTCACTTCGGGCAACACCAACGACGAGAACATCAAATTCAAGGGGACTGTCGCGTGGTTGCGTGAGAGCTGGGAGTATGGTTTCTCGCTCGATGGTTTCCGTTCTTCCAAGGAAGATGAACTCGCCGCACAGCGTCTCTACGCCGTCGCGAGCGCCACGTATAACATGACAGCCAACAGTTTCATTCTGACTCGTGCCGCGCACGAGGACGACCGGTTCAGCGGCTACGACAGCCAGTCCGACATCACCGTCAGCTTCGGTCAAACGCTGTTGAGCGATCGCGAGAACATGGATTGGAACTACACGATCGGTGCCGGTATGCGAACGTCGCGCACCCCTACTGAAGATTTCAACGAACCGATTGTGCGTCTGGGAACCGAATTCCAGTGGCAGGTTTCCGACAACGCTCTGTTCGTGCAGAATCTCAGCGTCGAGGCCGGTGACGAATCGCGCATCAGCCGTTCGGAAACGTCCATACAGTCGGACATCATGGAGAATCTTTCCATGAAGTTCACGGTCAAGGTCAAGCATCAATCCGAGGTGCCGATCGACAGAAAGAAGACAGACTCCGAAGCGTCGGTCACTCTGCTGTTACGCCTGTAAAACATTCCTGAATCGAGAAACTCCATGACACCTACAGTGCGTTTTTTCTGGATCGTCAGCCTGCTCTGGTTGCCATTGAGTTTCTTCTGGCTCGGCACCGCCACCCAGTGGACGCTGATACCATCGGCACTGTGGTCCGAGGCGTCGGCGCTCATTTCCTTCGTGCTGGCCGTCGCATTCGTTGCGATCGGCCTGCACGATCTGTATTTCAGTGAGAGCAATCTGCGCAGGAACTATCCGGTGTTTGCCAACCTGCGTTACCTGTTCGAGACCATTCGCCCGGAGATTCGTCAGTACTTCATCGCCAGCAATCTTGAGGAGGCACCGTTCAATCGCGAGGCTCGCGATCTGATCTATCGCCGCGCCAAGAATCTCAACGACACGCTGCCATTCGGCACCGAAAACGATCTGATGAGCGATGGCTACCTGACGGTGTTTCACTCCATCAAGGCAACCGTCGTACCCGAGGACAAGTCGCGAGTATTGTTCGGTGGTCCACAGTGCATCAAACCTTACAGCGCTTCATTGCTCAACATCTCCGGCATGAGCTTCGGCGCACTGAGCGCCAACGCAATCAGCGCTCTCAACAAGGCTGCCGCCATCGGCAAGTTCGCTCATAACACGGGCGAAGGCAGCATCAGCGACTACCATCGCGCGTGGGGGGGTGACCTGATCTGGCAGGTCGGCACGGGTTACTTCGGCTGCCGCAATCTGGATGGTTCGTTCAACGACCAGGCATTTGCGAAGAACGCATTGACCGAGCCGGTGAAGATGATCGAAATCAAGATTTCGCAGGGCGCCAAACCTTCGCACGGTGGAGTGCTGCCTGGCGCCAAGGTCACAGAGGAAATCGCCCGGATCAGACTCGTCGAAGTGGGCAAGACGGTGACCTCACCAGCCAATCATCCCGAGTTCGACACGCCTGGCGGTCTTCTCGATTTCGTCAAGCGTCTGCGCGAACTCAGTGGCGGCAAGCCGACGGGCTTCAAACTGTGCATCGGTCGCAAGAGCGAGTTCATGAGCATCGTCAAGGCGATGCTCGTCTCCGGCATTTATCCGGACTTCATTACTGTGGATGGTGCCGAAGGCGGCACCGGCGCGGCACCGGTGGAGTTTTCCAATCGCCTCGGTCTGCCGTGTCTGGAGGCAACCTACTTCGTGCATCAGGTTCTGGTGGGGGCAGGGCTGCGTGAGCATATTCGCATCATCAGCGCGGGCAAGACCGCCAGCGGTTTCGACATGCTGAGCAAGATCGCCGTGGGGGCCGACACCGTCAACGCCGCTCGCTCCATGATGCTGGCACTGGGTTGCGTGCAATCCAAATCCTGCAACACCAACAAGTGCCCGACCGGCATTGCCACTCAGGACCCGGTGCGCGGCAAGGCCGTCGATATCGATGACAAGTCGAAGCGTGTTGCAAACTATCATCGCGGCACAGTGCACGCATTTCTGGAGATGTGCGGTGCACTGGGCTACGACTCTCCCGACATGCTCAGACCCTGCGATCTGTTTCAGCGTGTGGGCAAGGATCTGAAGCACTTCGATCAGATATTCTCGCCACTCAGCGCCGGACAACTGCTGACTACCAGCATTCCCGATGCCTATGCCGAGGACTGGCAAAGGGCCAGCGCGGATTCCTTCTAGAAAAAAGGGTGGAAAGAAAAAGGGCCGAGCGAACGCATGCAGCGTTGCAACTCGACCCTTCTTCCTGACAAGGCGCGCTTTAGCTTATTGCCTTGTCTTACTGTCTTGTTCCCGTGACAGGGATCGCACCGAAGTCAGTGTCGAAGTTACCTGCCAGCTCGTTGCCAGCAATGGTGCCCGCAAAGCGCAGTGTCAGTGTCTGACCCTGTGCATCAACAGTCGTTGCAAAGGTCACGGCGTTGTCGACAACGGAAATGTCGCTCAGCGCAGCAGAACCCAGATCACCGGAAGACAACGTGCCGGACAGGTCAGGCTGGATGTCCAGTGTGGCAACCATCGCGCCTACTGGAGTCTCGATGCTGACATCCCACATGCCGACGAATGGATTGGGCGGAGTGGAGGCGCAGGCAGCCAGGAACAGGGTTGCAGCAACGATGATGGAGGCCATAGATATTCTTTTCATGATTTCCCCTTTTTCTGATTCCGACAGTAAGCCGGTGGTAATGTGTGTAAATCTGTAACGCCGGGCTATTTTCGCCGGATTGACCTTGGAGTCAACGATAATCTGGAAGGCCTTTCAGTATTTTTTTCGCACTGTTGACTGAATCCTGCAATTTCGAGAAATCCGTGAGAATCCAGCAATCACGGACAGAGTCTCAAATTGCTGCCCTGTGGAAACTGCTATATGCTCGCGGCAAACCGCTCAAGGTAACAGTCATCAGGAACAGGTAACGTTCGACTGTCCAATCGCGTTTCGGCGCAATCCATCCCAGGCAAAAAAATCAGACAACCAATTCACACAAACAACTCATACAAACAACTCATACAAACAATCGCTCACCAAAAAATTCAGGGGATCAATCATGGCACGCTTTCGAGTCAATGGAGTCGAACAGGAACTGGATATCGAACCGGAGATGCCGCTGCTCTGGGCACTTCGCGACGAACTGGGTTTGACCGGTACGAAATTCGGTTGCGGTGTGGCCGCGTGTGGTGCCTGTACGGTGCAGGTCAACGGTAATCCGGTCCGCAGTTGCGTGACGCCTGTCAGCGCAGTGGAAGGGACCGAGATCACCACCATCGAAGGGCTGACTGCCAGCGCAGGCGCTCTGCTCAGTCCGGTGCAACAAGCCTGGATCGAACATCAGGTGCCGCAGTGCGGCTACTGTCAATCGGGCATGATCATGGCTGTCTCGGCACTGCTGACCAGCAACCCCAATCCCACGGATGCAGATGTCGATGGTGCCATCACCAACGTCTGTCGCTGCGGCACTTACCCAAGAGTCCGTCGAGCGATTCGCTCACTGACCTCAACAACAACCGCATAGGAAGGGAGCACAACATGAAAATGAATCGACGACGCTTCCTGCTGGGTACCACTGTCATTGGTGGCGGCCTTCTCATCGGCTACGCCACGACCCGCCCCAGCAAGCATGCGCAGGCCAACGCCAATCTTGCCACTGACGAACAGAGCTTTCTGACTACGTGGTTGCGAATCGATCCGGACAACACGGTGACAGTGATCGTGCCCCACTCTGAGATGGGTCAGGGAGTGCTCACTTCCTTGCCGATGATGGCGGCAGACGAAATGGATGCCGATTGGAGCAAGGTGCGCGTGGAGCAGGCTCCTGCAACGGATCTTTTTGCCAACGGTGTGCTGATCAAGGGCTTCGCGGTATCGATGGGCGTCAGCGTGCCGCGTTTCCTCGACGGTCTGATCGACACGGCAGCACAGATCATGAACATCCAGATCACCGGCGGCAGCAGCTCGGTCCGTTTCACCGGTGAGAACGGCATGCGTGTGGCGGGTGCTGCGGCGCGCGAAATGCTGATCAAGACCGCCGCCGCGCGCTGGGAAGTGCCAGAGAGCGAACTGACCGCACGCCTCAGTCATGTGCACCACGAAGCCACGGGGCGTTCATTCACCTACGGCGACCTGGTCACCGATGCGGCACGCTTTGAACCTTCACCCACTCCCGTGCTGAAGGACCCGAGCGCCTTCACGCTGATGGGTAAATCAATTCCCCGCATCGACATCCCCGCGAAGGTCGACGGCAGCGCGGCGTACGGTATCGATGCACGTTTGCCCGGCATGCTCTACGCAGCGGTCAAGACGTCGCCCGTGTTCGGCAACAAGCTGGTTTCCGTGAACAGTGATGCCGTGATGCAGCGTCGCGGTGTCGTGCGTGTGGTCGAACTGGAAGATGCCGTCGCTGTCGTTGCCGACAACTACTGGCGTGCTAAGGAAGCACTCGCTGCGCTCGATATCCGTTTCGAGGAAACGGCAAACGATCAGGTCTCCACACAATCAATCTATGCCCAGTACGACACTGCACTGCAGGGCGAACTTGAAGAAGACGTGGAGGAAGGCGACACACCCGCCGCACTCGCCAGCGCCGCGCAAGTGATCGAGGCCACCTATCGTGTGCCCTATCTCGCTCACGCCGCGATGGAGCCGATGAACTGCACCGTGCACTTCCACGACGGCAAGTGTGATGTGTGGACCGGCACCCAGGACAATCTTGGCATTCGCGGTCGCGTTGCCTCCGTGGCAGAGATGGACGAGAACGACGTGACCCTGCATCCGTTCTATCTCGGCGGTGGCTTTGGCAGACGCCTGCCGAACGTGACCAACACGATCGATCAGGCCACGCGCATCGCGCAGCAGTTCGATGTGCCGGTCAAGACCATCTGGAGCCGCGAGGAAGACATCCAGCAGGATTACTATCGACCCGCGGTGACGAGCAAGTTCCGCGCAGGCTTCGATGCCAACAACAGACTGATCGCGTGGGAGAACCATTACATCGGTCGCAACGAACCGGCAGAAGCCGCGCACACGCCGTACTCGATTGAGAACAAATCCATCGCCTTTGCCGAGAGCGAGACGCACGTCCCGTTCGGCGCGTGGCGCAGCGTGGCACATTCGCAGCACACCTTCTTCCTGGAATCCTTTGTCGACGAACTGGCACATCGCTCCGGACAGAACCCGTATCAGTTCCGACTCGACATGCTGGCCGACAAACCGCGTCACGCGGCAGTGCTGCGTGCGGCGGCCGAGCGCGCAGGCTGGGAGCGCAATCTGCCGGAAGGTCACGCCCAGGGCATCGCGCTGCAGGAGAGTTTTGGCAGCATCGTCGCGCAGGTCGCGGAAGTGTCGATTACTCCGGACGGACAGGTGCGCGTGCATCGCGTGACCTGCGCTGTCGATTGTGGCAGGGCGATCAACCCTGACACGGTGGCGTCACAGGCGGAAAGCGGCGTGATCTTCGGCTTGACCGCAGCACTGTTCGGCGAAATCACCATCGAACAGGGCCGCGTCGTGCAGAGCAACTTCACTGATTACGAGATGCTGCGACTGGCAGACTCGCCCGAGATTGATGTCGTCACGATTAAATCCGGCGCGGCACTGGGAGGGCTGGGAGAACCGGCGACTCCGCCTGTGGCTGCGGCGGTCGCCAACGCGGTGTACATCCTGACGGGGCAGCGCGTGCGTGAGCTGCCGCTGAAGAATTACCGCTTCACGACGGTGCCGCCCGAAAGCGTCTAGAAATAAATTCTGACTGTG
>Ga0155965_1069_pt7 | contig 16081 bp, 16 predicted proteins | sample RifCSPlowO2_02_FD_107619 | JGI IMG/M metagenome (GOLD analysis project Ga0155965, IMG submission 107619) | Gammaproteobacteria bacterium RIFCSPLOWO2_02_FULL_57_10
TGTGAAACGTCACACCACCCGGAGCCGCTGCGGACTGCGCACCAGCGGTCATAGGCAACAGGAACGCTGCCACTGACAGGCTCTTCAACAGCATGGAAGCGCTGCAAGCCCTCGAGTGTGAATAGGTAATGCGGGGAGTAACCACGGACTGCTGGCGGGGGACACGCATGAGACACCTCCTTCTTATTGTTTTGAGCAAGGTCTTTCGTCGATTTATTGGTTCTTGTTGCCGACTGTCTACTGCTTTAGTGCGGCATTCGACCATGCGGCCGAACCACCGTCTCCCGCAATCTGAAAAATTTCTAATGGATTCCTGAAAACTGCAAAGTTCATTTCAGCTCAGGTTGGCCTAATCTGAACTTACTGACGAATTCTGAAAAACAGCTTTTCTAACTTCATCAGCGCCAGCGTTAACGTGCTCTCAGGAACGCTGCAAAAGCGGATTCGGCCATAATTCGCTTTACAAGGGGCGCGGTGGCCATGCTATAAAAAGCCGCATTTTCAGCGTTTCCGGCAGGACAATTGGATGACAATGGCAGCAGTCAAGAAAGGCAGTATCAGCTTTCGCTCAATCATGTGGGTCGTTGCAGCGGCATGGTTCGGCATGATGGTGTCGACCAATACCCACGCCCAACACGTGATGGGACCACTGGGCAGCCAGAGTGAAGTGGAAGTGGAGTCAGTGCCTGCCAACGACGAGATTCTGCCAGCCTCACCAGCGGATCTGTTGATGCGCTTCAGCACTTACGTGCGCCTGGTGAAACTGACACTGAAAGCGCCCGACGGCGATCCGGTCGATATCGGTTACCGTTATAACCCGGATGCCAGCCGGGTGTTTCTGTGGAACCTGCCGGAACTTCCGGCGGCGGATTACTACACCGTGGAGTGGGCTGCGATCGATCCCAGCAACCTGGTGGCAAGAGGCAGCTTCAGCTTCTCGTTCGGTCCAGGCGCCCGCCCTGCTTCAGAGCTCATCCCCGAAGAAGAGATTCTCGCTCCGGTCATCGTGCCGGACTTCAGACTGATCGACCAGCAGTAAGCCCTGTCCGCCTCCGCGCCGCAGCTTGATTCCCCTTTGCGGGAACGTATAATGCAGGCTTCCTGTTGCCGACGGATCGGCACAATAGTGAAAAATATCAAATAAAATCAAACACTACCGAAAGATCGCTGCCTGCACGCATTCGTGACTGCGGCATTCTCCAAAACCGGCAGTGACCATGCGACAGTGACTATGCTGAGTGCCGAAGAGATTGTCCGCGACCTGGGTTTGCTCAGGGAGATCGTCATCCGCCACAAGGCCCCCGATGCTCCATTGGCTGTCGGCACCGCCATCATCAATGGCATCGAAACCCCTGTCTTCACCAAGGTCCCGCAAACTCTTGGCGACTATTATCGGCTGGCGCTCAATGCGGCCGACCTCCCCTTCCTGATCTATCAGGACGAACGCTACAGCTATGGTCAGACCTTGCACCTGGCCGAAAATCTGGCCAAGGCCCTCGTCAGCGAGTACGGAATTGCCAAAGGCGATCGCATCGCCATCTGCTCACGCAACAACCCCCAGTGGTGCATGGCCTACATGGCTATCACGATGATCGGCGCCATTGTGGTCCCGATGAACTCCTGGTGGCAGGGCAGCGAGATGCATTACGGACTGGAGGACAGCGGCACAAGGTTATTGATTGCCGACCAGGAGCGGATCGACCGATTAACCCCCCATCTTGGCGATCTGTCACTGCGAATCATCGCCATCAGACCTGCAGCCGCCTCGACTCACGGGGACTTCGCTGCGCTTCTGCAAAAGGGGGCAGATCTTCCATCATCGCTGCTCGAGGATCGCCACATTCTTCCCGACGACGATGCCTCCATCATGTATACCTCGGGGTCGACTGGCCATCCAAAGGGCGTATTGTCCAGCCACCGCGCCATCATCAGCGCCCTGTATAGCTGGCTCTTCGTCAAGGAGATCACGGAGATCCTGCGCCCGGAACTGCGCGAGGACAATCCGCTGTACCAGCCCGGCATACTGGCCAACGTCCCCTTGTTTCACGTCACCGGCAGTCACGCACAGTTTCTGGCCAGCTTCATCTACCATCGCAAGTTCGTGATGATGTACAAGTGGAATGCGGAGCAGGCACTCGAATTGATCGAGAAGGAGCGCCTGTCAGTACTGCACGGCGTGCCGACGATGACCTGGGAGGTCATGAATTCGCCGAATTTCGCGCAGACCGACCTGAGCAGCCTGCGCAGCGTGCAAAGTGGTGGCGCCTCCCGCCCTCCCGAGCACCTGGCGATGATGCAGAGCAAGTTTCCCGGGCGCGCCATTCCCGGTCTGGGCTATGGACTCACCGAGACCAATGCCGTGGGCGCCATCATCACCGGCAAGTTCTATCTCGCCAAACCCGACAGTACCGGTCGTCCCATTCAGCCCCTCACCAGCATCCGCATCGAGGACGAACAGGGCAACGTGCTGGAAAACGGTCAGATTGGCGAGATCTGCATCAAGGGCGTCACGGTGATGAAGGGCTATTGGAACAAGCCCGAAGAGACGGCAAGAGTCCTGAAGGACGGGTGGTTCCGCACGGGAGACCTTGGCCTGCTGGACGAGCACGGCTTCCTGATCATCAAGGACAGAGCGAAAGACATCGTGATACGAGGCGGCGAGAACATCGGTTGTGCCGAGGTGGAGTATGCGATCGCCGAGCACCCGCAGGTATGCGAGGTTGCGGTCTTCGGACTACCTGACGAGCGACTGGGGGAAATCGTGGGGGCGAAGGTCATGGTGAAACCCGACGCCAATGTGAACGAGGCTGAACTCCAAGCATTCCTGCAGACGCGCCTTGCCCAGTTCAAGATCCCCAGCCGCATCTGGATACAGACCGAACAGCTGGAGCGCATCGCCAGCGGCAAGATTGCCAAGAAACTGATTCGTGACGCACTCATCAAGGACATGCAAGGTCAGCAGGAAGTCCGCTGAAAGGATCAACGACGCACGGTGACCATGATAGCCCCCGCGTTGCCATCCTCATGATCGAACGCAAGAATCTCTCCCGAACGCTGCAACCAACTCAATTGCAGCAGCACCTCCTCGCGAATGAATCCACGCCCGACCACTACACGCACGGCACGGGTGTGGCCTGCTCGAGCCTCAACCAGAATTCTCTCCAGTTTCTGCAGCGCGACCCTTATGGTCTCGTGATTGTGTGCGATATCGACGTGCAGCACTGAGCCGTCAGTCTGCAGATGCAGCACGGCATCACACTTCGGGCAATGAGTGGATGCCACTGGCACCTGCATTCCGCATTGCAGACACTCTCTTGCAGACCTTGTGCTCACTGACCTCACCATCGCTCCTTCATTTTTTGTTCGTTCACCGTCATCACGACACAACTATCAAAACCATAACCATCAACACCACAACCATCACCATCACAACGCCCCAATTTCTGTCATTCGGGAGTCACAATGCACTGTTACGTTTCACCCTTTCAAGGCCCGTGAAACGTGGGTTTTTCATGGCGTATATTGCCCTGAAAAATAATTTTTCGCCCTATTGCATTCTAGGATTTTATACCCATAATTCGCATCGTGAATGCCCGGCCGGAAACCCTTGACAAATGGTGAAAAGCCCAAAGCAGCACGCGAAGAAACGAACGGCAAAACACGTTGCAAGAAGCAGTAAAGACTCAACGAGATCAAACGAGAGAGCCAATACATGAAAAGTCATCAATGGGATGAGATTGCCGACCCATCAAAAGATTTTTTTGATTCCGGTGCCTTCATACCAGAGACAGAACTTGAAGAACCCAATGACAAACGTCTGCACAAGCGTCGTTTGACCGAACTGCGTCGCAAGACCGAAGAGCGCCTCGACTGGAAGCGCATGTACGGTGACCTGCAGTTTGACGATGACAACGACGACGTCAATTTCAAAGACACATACGATGTCGATGATTTCGACGACTTTGATGATGCGCTAGACGATCATTGATCCAGGCTTTTCGAGAGTCTGCTGAGCTTCCTGCCATGCAGGAGGCGCAGGCTCTCTACCCCCTCGAAATTCCCCGTCAGACTCTCTCGAACAGCTCGCGCATACCCGCTCTGGACACGCTTTTTTCAGGGTGCAACAGAGGCAATCAGTGAAAAGACATATTCACCTTGAGACCCAACTAGTGTACTGTTCCCATCGTCATTGCAGTTCGATGACGCTTCCCTAAAGTAACCCGGTTCAAGAATCATGACGTATTGTGTGGCAATCGCAGTAGATGCAGGCATGGTCTTTTGCTCTGATTCCCGCACCAATGCGGGCATCGACCAAGTCAGCACCTACGGCAAGATGTATCGTTTCGGCGTCGACGGTCAACGCCAGTTTGTCATCCTCACCGCGGGCAATCTTGCCACGACCCAGGCCACGATCGCCCAGGTCAAGCGGGACATCAAGGAGCGGGCGAATACCAGCCTGTTGACAGTGGAAACCGTCAGCGAGGCCGCCGATTATCTGGGAGACGTGAGTCTCGCTCAGCAGGAAAAACACGCCAAGACCGGCAATTCCTTCGAGGCAAGTTTCATCATTGGTGGACAGATCGCCAACAGCAAGCACCGCATCATGCTGGTATATCCACAGGGCAATCACATCACCAGCTCCAAGGACACACCCTATCTGCAGATCGGTGAAAGCAAGTACGGCAAGCCGATTCTCGATCGCATCCTGACGCCTGATCTGAACCTGGATACCTGCGCGCTCTGCGCCTTGGTCTCCATGGACTCCACCATGCGCAGCAACCTGAGCGTGGGCCCACCCATCGAGACCCTGGTCTATCGCACAGACACTCTCGTGCTCAACGAACCCCTGCGCTTCTCTGAAGACAGCGAATTTCTGCGTGAACTGAAACGCAGCTGGGATCAGCGGCTCAAGGATGCGTTCCGGCAGATGCCTCCGTTTGCGTGGGCATCCAGCTGGGATAAATCATCCGATGAACGAAGCGAAGTTTATTGAGAGTCTGGGCTGAGAGCACGAACGGATACGCATCCTCCAGCCCCATACTGCGATTCAACGCATTGAGCATCACGCTGACCTGTGACCACTGTGCAAAGCAGGCTTCGATGTTCAGCGACCAGTTGCTGTCAGCCTCCGTCTGCACCACCACACCATACTCCGCCGCCGTCTCCAGCGTATCGATCATGTGCAGATAGTGCGCCCAGCATTCCGCCCAATCCTCCAGCGGATGTGCCTGGGCATAGGCACTGATCATGTCGGGTCTCCGTTCAACAACATCCTGAACATCGTAATACGCCGCGATAGCTCGCTCGTAATCGATGCGTTCATCGCCGAACAACAGACGAAAATCCTGCAGATCTGCCTCGCGGTAAATCAGCTTGTCGAAATAGTAGTGGCCACTCTCATGGCGGAAGTGTCCCAATAATGTCCGATAAGGCTCTCCGAGCCTCTGCCGTGCACGCTCGCGAATCGCATTGTCTGCTTCCGCAAGATTGACCGTGATGAGCCCTTCGGCGTGGCCCGTCAAGACATGCTGCTCCCTCACGAGCGGATTGGAGCGCTGATCCTCCAGAAACGCAAATGCGAGACCTGACCCCGGATCTTCTGTCTTGCTGCGTACCGGCAGGTCGAGCGCGATCAGCGTATAGAGAAGCCGTCGCTTGGCCTGCTCCATGCTCGCCCACCACTGGCGCTTCTGCATCTGTCGATAGCTCGACTTCACGCCCGGAACGATGTGATTGAGGCCACACGCCAGGCAATAGGACAGACCCGGCGTTGACACCAGCCAGTTGCAGACACCATGGTCGATATTATTGCGGCAGAGTTGGTACAACTGCCCCCCATCAGCGGCAGACCAGCTTTCGGGAGCTTCGCTGTCTTCGCCGTATATCGGGTCAAGAGCCAGGAGTGCGCGCCGCTCGGGATCGAAACCAAGCAGGCGATGGCAGGAGGTGCACTGCGTATTCTCGAAATACAGAGTCTGGCCGCAGATGCAGAGAAAATTCTTCATGGAGGCAGATCCTTCCGTTCATTCCGTGGCAAGCACACCGCCCGGACAGTCATCAGGATTGCTGCTGACCACTGACAGCAGGCAGGAACCACGTGTCGGTGATGCGAGCATGAATGCCAGCGATCTCGACCTGAAGTTCATCGATGTACTCCAGCAGACCTTTCTGCAGAAGCTGAGGGATTGTGGCATCAATGGCCAGCGCTCTGGTCACCGCAAGCTGCTGCAGCGCAGCCTCGTTGTTGGGAAGTGTCTGCAGGCAGGATTCCAGTTTGTGCAGACTGTGCACTACCGAACGCGGGAACTGCGCGTCCTGCAACAGAAAGGTCACGACGTCCTCGCCGTTGACACGATCCAGGACGTGCTGACGATACATCTGATAGGCACTCAAAGAGCGCAACACGCTCATCCAGATCATGTTCGTGTAGGGCTCGGGTACCTGTTCAGAGGCACTCTTGCCTGCAAGACTCGGCAACAGAGCAACAGAGCCCACGTCGACTATGCGGGTCGTCATGTCCGCACGCTCCAGACTGCGGGCAATGCGAATGAAGTTGTAGCCACTGTTGTGACTCATGGCACCTGCGAACAGACCCGTGATCTGCTGACAGTAGGAAATGATCTCCTGCAGAAACTGATTGCGCGGGCCACGCGTGACAGCCTTGCCCACGTTCTCACGCGCGAAGAGATACAGATTGTTGATCTGTTCCCACGCTTCGGCCGGAATTATCTCCCGAGTGGTGCGAGCATTCTCACGGGCCATCGACAACGAATTGAGAATCGAGGAATGATTCTTGGGATCGGCAATCAGGAAACGGTTCACCGAACGCTCGTCAGTCACCTGATACTTTTCATCAAAATCCGCTCGGCTGCCAGTAATTTCCACCAGCGTATGCCAGCCGATCTTCGCCCCGCGTGGAAGATCCAGCAGCAGGGTTGAATAGACATTGAGAAGGCGTGCGGAATTTTCTGCCCGCTCCAGATAGCGACCGAGCCAGTAGACTCTCTCTGCAACACGGGACAACATCGGTCAGCTTTCTCCTTCGGAAACGATCCAGGTATCCTTGCTGCCACCGCCCTGTGACGAATTGACGACATAGGACCCCTTCACCATGGCCACCCGTGTCAGGCCGCCCGGAGTGACATAGGAACTCTTGCCCTGCAGGATGAAGGGACGCAGATCGATGTGACGTGGCTCCGCGCCGCGTTCGCCAAGCACCGGGGCAGTAGAAAGACCGATCAATGGTTGCGCCATGTAGTTGCGGGGATTAGCCTTGATCTTCAATGCAAACTCATCGCGTTCCTTCTTGCTGGCCTGGGGGCCCATCAGCATGCCGTAGCCTCCTGACTCATTCGCGGGCTTCACCACGAGCTTGTCCAGATTCTCCAGCACATACTTGCACTGCTTCTTGTCGATGCAGAGATAACTCGGGACGTTCTCGAGAATCGGGTCTTCACCCAGATAATATTTGATCATCGCGGGCACGTACGTGTAGATCACCTTGTCATCGGCAACACCAGCGCCGGGCGCATTGGCAAGCGCCACGTTGCCCTTGAGCCACGCGCGCATCAGACCGCGCACACCGAGAACGGAATCAGGGTGAAACACTTCAGGGTCGAGAAACAGATCATCAATGCGACGATAGATCACATCGACGCGTGAGAGTCCGTTGATCGTGCGCATGTAGACGCAATCATCTTCCACGACGAGATCACCGCCTTCGACCAATTCAGCTCCCATCTGTTGAGCGAGGAAGGAATGTTCAAAATATGCGGAATTGTAGATGCCAGGAGTCAGCACAACGACTTCAGGATAGTCGAGCGGTCGCGGAGATATCGCGGCGAGCGTATCGAACAGTTGCGCCGTATATTCGGTGATAGGCTGAATGTTGTAGTTCTCGAACAGTTCGGGAAAAACACGCTTCGTGACCTGTCGATTCTCCAGCATGTAGGAAACACCGGACGGCACTCGAAGATTATCCTCGAGCACATAGAAGCGCCCATCGGTGTCGCGAATCAAGTCCGTGCCACAAATGTGTGCCCAGACATCGAAGCGCGGCTTCATGCCGACGCATTCCTTGCGAAAGTTCGCGGACTTGGCGATCAGTTCCGCAGGAACAACCTTGTCCTTGAGAATCTTCTGATCATTGTAGATATCGTGAATGAAACAGTTGAGTGCACGCAGACGTTGCTCAAGACCTTTACTTGTCTGGCGCCATTGTGTTTCTGTAATGATTCGGGGAATAATGTCGAACGGCCACTCCCGATCGATATTGCCAGCTTCGCTGTAGACGGTAAATGAAATTCCCATCGCCTTGATGGCAAGTTCAGCGGCTGCCTTGCGTTGCTGAAGATCTTCACTTTTGAGTGAGCCGAGATACTTGGCCAGAATCCGGCCTGGCTTGCGAGCGTGCCCTGGCGAACTGATCAGCTCGTCATAAAACGCCCCGGGGTTATAGGATTTCCAGTCAATACGCATATTCGGGCACATTACCTTATGACCATTAAAGTAGCAATACACCACCAGACGACGTATCGCTTCGACCGATTGGTGGCGATTCATCCGCACGTTGTCCGACTGCGTCCTGCACCACACTGTCGCACACCGATCGATGCATACTCGCTCAAGATTTCGCCAGCATCGCACTTCATCAACTGGCAGCAGGATCCATTTTCAAATCATCTCGCACGTCTGGTTTTTCCCGAACCAGCGAAGGAATTGTCGATCACTGTCGAGTTGATTGCCGACATGACCGTCATCAACCCTTTCGATTTTTTTGTCGAAGAAAGCGCAGAACATTTTCCTTTCAAATACGATCCGCAACTGGCCAAAGACCTGGCACCTTACCTGGAGATAAAGGAAAAAGGTTCGCAGATGACGGAATGGCTCAAGGGCGTCAACACGAGCAAACAGCCTATCGTCAGCTTTCTGGTTGCCGAAAACAGTCGCACTCAACAAGCAGTCAATTATGTGATCCGCATGGAACCCGGCGTGCAGACATGCGAAGAAACTCTCACACGCAAACTCGGTTCGTGTCGCGACAGCGCATGGTTGCTGGTGCAAACTTTGCGCCATATGGGACTCGCGGCACGCTTCGCCTCTGGTTATCTGGTGCAATTGACTGCGGATGTGCGTGCCATCGATGGACCCTCCGGTCCGGCAGAAGACTTCACTGATCTGCACGCCTGGACTGAAGTGTTCATTCCTGGTGCAGGCTGGGTCGGACTCGACCCGACTTCCGGACTGTTTGCTGCAGAGGGACACATTCCTCTGGCCTGTACGCCTGATCCCGTCAGCGCTGCACCAATAACGGGCAGCACTGGCGTCTGCGAGGTGCAGTTCTTTCACGAGAACAAGGTGACACGCATTCACGAAGATCCCAGAGTGACCAAACCCTACACCGGTGACGAGTGGAAGAAGATCGATGCACTCGGTCTGCGAGTCGACAAGGAACTGGAAGCGCATGACGTCCGACTGACGGTGGGAGGCGAGCCCACGTTCATCTCGATCGACGACATGGAGAGTGCACAGTGGAACACGGCGGCGCTTGGCAAGGAGAAGCGCAAGCTTGCCGGTGAATTGCTTCTCGCGTTGAAAAAACATTACGGCCCGCAGGGCATCATTCATATAGGTCAAGGCAAGTGGTATCCAGGCGAGCCACTGCCCCGCTGGGCGCTCGGCCTGTTCTGGCGCACCGACAACAAACCGCTCTGGCACAACCCCAAACTGCTGGCCGATGACAGAGTCCCCGGCCCCGTGAACATGCGAATTGCAGCGAACTTCATTGGCACACTGGCGCGGCGACTGCGCATCAGTCCACGCTATGTACTGCCGGCATTCGAGGACAAGAATTTTTACCTGAAACGAGAGGCCGAGCTTCCGGCGAACGTTTCGTTGTGGGACAACAAGGTCATCGACCCGCTCGAGAGTGCGCGCATCAAGCGAGTGTTTGCACAGGGGCTCGACAAGGAAACAGGGTATGTACTGCCACTCTCCTCTACAGAGATCGACGGCAGCATCAAGTGGCTCAGCTGCAAGTGGTATTTCCGCAAGGAACGGCTTGTCTTGATCCCGGGCGATTCACCCGTGGGCTTCCGACTGCCACTGGACAGCCTGCCCTGGCAGGCTCCCGAGAAGAACGAACAGGAGTCTGCACGCGACCCGTTCGCACCTCGCGAGGAGCTTCCCTACCCTCTGCTGGTGGACGAAATAGATGAGGAGCTGGATGCAGCCGAGCCCGGTGATGGTCGCCTCTTTCACACGGCAATGTGTGCGGACGTGCGTGACGGAAGACTGTATCTGTTCCTGCCTCCGCAGACTGATCTCGAGCGTTACGTCGCCTTGCTGGCCGCCATTGAAGCCACCGCTGAAGAACTGACCTGCCCCCTTGTCATCGAAGGGTATGAGCCACCCAAGGACCACCGCCTGCAAAAACTGATGATCACGCCAGACCCGGGCGTCATCGAAGTGAACGTGCAGCCAACGTCCACCTGGCCGGAACTGACGAGCCTTGTGCATACACTTTATGAGCAGGCACGCCAGAATCGCCTCGGCACAGACAAGTTCATGCTCGACGGCCGTCATATGGGTACCGGCGGCGGCAATCATGTGACACTCGGTGCCGCCAAGCCGGAAGACAGCCCTTTCCTGCGCCGCCCCGACCTGCTCGGCAGTCTGCTGCGCTACTGGCAGAATCATCCCAGCCTGTCTTACCTGTTCTCGGGTCAGTTCATCGGACCAACGAGCCAGGCACCGCGTGTCGACGAGGCTCGCGACGACAATCTCTATGAGCTCGAGATTGCGCTACAGCAACTGGAAAAAGAGACAACCGGCCAGTACTGGCTCGTCGATCGCATCCTGCGCAATTTCCTCGTGGATCTCACGGGCAACACTCACCGTGCGGAGTTCTGCATCGACAAACTCTACTCACCCGACAGTGCGAGTGGTCGCCTCGGCATTGTGGAGTTCCGCAACTTCGAAATGCCTCCGCACTGGCAGATGAGCGCGCTGCAGGTACTGCTGATTCGTACACTCGTCGCGCACTTCTGGCAGAAGCCCTACGATCGCCCACTCATCAACTGGGGCACGGAGTTGCACGATCGTTTCATGCTGCCGCATTTTGTCTGGGAAGATCTGGGCTGGGTGGTGGATGATCTGAACAAGGCGGGCTACCCGTTCTCGCTGAACTGGTTTGCGCCATTCCAGGAGTTCCGCTTTCCGCACTACGGCACCATCCACACGGCGGGCATTCAGCTCGATCTGCAACGTGCCATTGAGCCCTGGCATGTACTGGGTGAGGAATCGACAGGACAGGGCACGGCGCGCTATGTGGACTCCTCCGTCGAGCGCCTGCAGGTGCGCACGCAGAACATGACCGGGAATCGCTTCATCGTCACGTGCAATGGCCGCAAGGTGCCGCTGCGCAGTACGGGAACGGAAGGGGAATTCGTTGCCGGGATTCGCTACAAGGCGTGGGCACCCTACTCTGCTCTGCATCCGACAATCGATGTGCACTCACCGCTGGTGATCGACATCGTGGACACGCATCACAACCGTTCGCTGGGGGGGTGCACGTACCATGTCTCACATCCAGGCGGACGCAACTATGACACCTTCCCGGTGAACGCGAATGAAGCCGAGGCGCGCCGCGTGGCACGCTTCTGGCAACACGGACATACGCAAGGAGTGATGACACCGGATCTGGGTGATCCGCACGCAGCGCACCCGTATACGCTGGACATGAGGTTCAAGGCGCGCTGACGCACGCGGTGAGATCACAGACTACTGACGCGTCAGCAACGCCACCAGCAATTTGATCTGGGCATCATCAAGCTGTTCGTTGAAGGCTGGCATATGTCCATTCCTGCCCTGAGCAATGGACAGCCGGATCGCATCAAGACTGTCGCCATACAGCCAGTTGTCATCGCTCAACGACGGAGCCCCGAGCATCGGGTTACCACTGCCGTCGACGCCATGACAGGCGGCACAGAACTGGGAGTACTGCACCTGCCCGGGGTGCGTCGTGGCTTGCGCCGTGCCCAGCGTCTGCACGTAAGCTGCAACCTGCTCGACTCCCTGCTCTGTCAACGGCGCCAACCACGCTGGCATGGTGGCATTGCGCCCCATGCGGATGCTCTGTTCGATCTGCTCGGGAGTCGCCCCCCACTGCCACTCGGCATCCATCAGGTTGGGGAACAGGTTGGCCTGCCCCCCGCCATCTTCACCATGACAGGCCGAGCAGTTCCGGTTGAACAAACGTTCCGCTGTTGCCATCAGTTCCGCGTCACCCTGCAGATCGCCCAGACTGCTCGTCACTATCGTGGTACGTGCGGCCTCGAACTGCTGATCGAACTCAGCGTAGCTGCCATCGAGACGTCCGTGCTGAGACCAGCCCAACATGCCTCGGAATGCTCCCAGGCCGGGATACAGCATCAAGTAGATCACCGAGAAGATCATGGCACCAAACAAAAGCCAGAACCACCACAGCGGCGGTGCACTGTTGCCTTCGCGCAGGTCTTCATCCCACACAGGTTCATGCTCACTCGCGTGCGCATCGCTGGCATCCGCGCTGAAGTAGACGCTCAGCACCAGCCATGCAAGCGTGAGCAACGAGGCGATGGTGACGACGACGATCCAGCCACTCCAGAAACCGCTGGGCAAATCAGCCATGGGGCACCTCGTCATCCAGCGGAATTCTTGCGCTGTGATCACTGCGCGCCTTCGTCTCGCCCATGGACACCCACACGACCACGGCGATCATGAACAGCATCACCAGCATGTCACCAAAGAAGATGAAGAATGACATCATGGTCAGTGCGCTCCAGATTGATTTTCGGAATGGCCATCGGCAGAGTCCTCTGCATGGAATGATCCCAGCATCTGCAGATAGACGATGAGTGCGTCGATCTCCTTCATGCCCTCGAGCTGGCCCGGTGCGGCATCGATGTCGGCCTGTTCGTAGGGATGCCCGAGCAACTGCAGCGCACGCAGTTTCGCCTGGATGTCCGAGGTCTTCACATCACGCTCCGCGAGCCATGGATAGCCGGGCATGATGGAGCGCGGCACGACACTGCGCGGATCGATCAGATGGATGCGATGCCAATCATCAGAGTACTTGCCGCCGATGCGGTGCAGGTCAGGGCCTGTGCGCTTGGAACCCCACAGGAAGGGACGGTCGTAGACAAACTCGCCGGCCTGGGAGTACGGACCATAACGTTCGACCTCCGCGATCAAGGGCCGCACCTGCTGCGAATGACAGACACTGCAGCCCTCGCGAATGTAGATGTCGCGGCCGGTCAGCTCCACTGCATTGTAGACTCGCGCGTTGGCGCTTGCGGTGTTGAGAGAGTCCTGCAGGATTGCTGGCAGAACCTGCACCAGTCCGCCAATCGCAGAGACAAACAGGATGCCGAAGATCAGCAGCCCTGCGTTCTCTTCCAGTTTCTTGTGCAGTGACATGCCACTCATGTTGACGCTCCCAATGTGCCCACTCTTAATGCGCCCACTGTCGCGTCTTCCGATGTCATGCCATAGACAGGATCAACCGCGGGCGGCTGCATCTTCACCGTCGCCCTGCCTCTGACAGTCATGTAGAAGTTGTACGCCATCAGCATCGTGCCGAGCAGGAACACGAGCCCCGCCACCAGGCGCAATGCGTAATACGGGGCCATGCTAGCCATGATGTCGCTGAAGCTGTAACTGAGTTCGCCCGTCTCGTCCACGCTCAACCACAACAACCCCTGCGACACTCCGGCCGCCCACATGGAGATGATGTAGAGCATCGTGCCGCCCAGCGCGAGCCAGAAATGAATGTTCGCAAGACGCACGCTGTACAGCTCTGCGCCAACGAGACGCGGCATCAGGAAGTAGAACGTGCCGTAGGTGATCATCGCGTTCCAGCCCAATGCGCCGGAGTGCACATGACCGATTGTCCAGTCGGTGAAATGGCTGACGACGTTCACGGCACGAATCGACATCATCGGCCCTTCGAACGTGGCAAGGCCATAGAACGCGAGTGACAGTACGATGAACTTCAACGCGGGATCGGTCTTGAGCTTCTGCCACGCACCACTCACCGTCATGACGCCGTTGACCATCGTCGCCCACGATGGCGCGAGGAGGATCAGGCTCATCACCACTGCGAGCGACTGCACCCACTCCGGAATCGCGCTGTAATGCAGGTGATGTGGTCCGGCCCAGATATAGCTGTAAGTGAAGGCCCAGAACGCGACGACGGAGAGTTTGTAACTCCAGATCGGCCTGCCCGAATGCTTGGGCAGGAAGTAATACATCATGCCCAGAAAGCCACCAGTCAGCAGGAAGCCGACCGCGTTGTGACCGTACCACCACTGCACGATCGCGTCCTGCGCTCCGGCATAGATCGAGTACGATTTGGTGAGAGACACCGGTATCGCCAGATTGTTGACGATGTGCAGCATCGCAATGACGATGATGAGGGCGCCGTAGAACCAGTTGGAAATGTAGATGGGTTTGATCGTGCGGGTGGCGATCGTGCCGAAGAACACGATGCCGAAACTCACCCACAGAATGGCGATGGCGATGTCGAAGGGCCACTCGAGTTCGGCGTACTCCTTGGAGGATGTCCAGCCCGCCAAGAGCGACAGACCACCGAGAAGAATCAGCAGTTGCCAGCCATAGCAGACGAACCAGGCCAGGCGCGGCGCAAAGAGTGGCACATGGGACGTTCGCTGTACGCTGTAGAATCCCGTGGCCATCAGCGCGGAAACGCCGAAGCCGAAGATGATGCCATTGGTATGCAGGGGACGCAGACGTCCGAACGACAACCAGGGCTGACCGAAATCGATGGTCGGCCAGATCAGTTCGGCGGAGATGTAGACTCCCACAGCCATCGCCACCACGGCCCAGAATACCGAGAACAGGACCAGTTGCCTGACGATCTCGTCGTAGTAGTATTTCTGCCCTGTTGCCATTACTTCGCCTCTAAACCCTTTCTTGTCAGACCGCCAGTGCCGGACCGATGCCCGCTACCCACAACCCCATGGTCAATCCCAGCAAACTTACCGCCGCCACCAGCAACCAGCCCACCAGCGCGGACGCCATCAACATGCCGCGCTCGGGAGGAATGCCCAGCACCACGGGAATGCCCGTGTAAAGCAGATACATGCTCCAGATCATCGCCGGGATCATCACGAGCACGTTGAAGAAGACGTCGGGAAACAGATGAGCGGCACTGGCCAGCGCGAGGGGTTCTCCCACAATCCCGATCAGCGCGAAATGCAGGCCCGCCGCATCGCTGGCGCCGTAGGTGGCCGCCATCCAGCGACTGATGATGGCGGTAGTGACAAAACCGAAAACGAGAATGACGAAATACGCGGCACTGATCAGGGTCAGCGTGGCTGCAGGGAACATCAGAGGCTCAGCAGCCCCGAGGCGCCAGCCGAAGAGATAACCCCCGATCCAGGAGAACAGCGGTGGCAGCAACAGCAGCCACAGCGTGAAACGCATCAGGACGCGCCCAGGCGCCGGTGTATTACCGGCAAGCCTGGTGAAGGAGTTCAGCGGATTGAATACCGACTGAAAGAGATACAGGGACGAAAGCGAGCTGTTCATGGGAACTATTCTAGTCCCAAAGCAGAACCCGCCGCATGACATATATCAAGTATTTGACATACATCGAACACAAGCGAGCATCAGGCGTTGCGCAGCGCAGCAATCCTCTCGCTCAGGGGCGGGTGGGTCATGAACAGACGCGACAGTTGCTTGCCGCCACGGTTACTGATGCCGAAAGCCACCAGTTCGTCGGGCATCGCCGTGGTGGGTTGCCCCATCTGCAGACGCTCCAGCGCCGCAATCATGTTCTGTCGTCCGGCCAGTGACGCGCCACCGGCATCCGCACGAAACTCACGCTGCCTGCTGAACCACATCACGATGATGGACGCGAGAATGCCCAGCACCAGCTCGGCAACAATGGTGGTCACCCAGAATGCAGGGCCGTGGCCGCGCTCGGTCTTGAAGATGACGCGATCAACAAAGTGTCCAATGACCCGCGAAAAGAAAATCACGAACGTGTTGACGATGCCCTGAATGAGCGTGAGCGTCA
>Ga0155965_1041_pt1 | contig 15885 bp, 14 predicted proteins | sample RifCSPlowO2_02_FD_107619 | JGI IMG/M metagenome (GOLD analysis project Ga0155965, IMG submission 107619) | Gammaproteobacteria bacterium RIFCSPLOWO2_02_FULL_57_10
CATCGCACGTTGATGGTGGACAGTCGCAACGCCGCGAACATCTCCTTCACCAACGTGCAGGTGGGCAGCGATGCGCTGCTGGGAGAACTGCACAACGGTTACGCGCTACTGGAGAGAACACTGGACATCGGCCGCATTGGTCTGGCTGCCGAGATGCTCGGCAACGCACAGGAAGTGTTCGATCGCATCATCGACTACCTGAAGCAGCGCGAGCAGTTCGGAGTGCTGATCGGTTCCTTCCAGGGTTTGCAGCACCGCGCCGCGCACATGTACAGCGAGCTGGAGCTGTGTCGCTCCGCCGTGCGCCGTGCGTTCGATGAGCTCGATGGTGAGCAGAATGAAATTCCGATCCTGGCCAGTATCGCGAAGACAAAACTCTCCGAGGTGTTGTGCAACATCAGCAACGAGGGAGTGCAGATGCACGGCGGCATCGGCATGACGGACGAGTTCGACATTGGTTTCTATCTGAAGCGTGCCAGAGTGGCTCAGGCGCTGTTGGGCGATGCGGCGTTCCATCGGGATCGCTACGCAACGCTGAACAGCTTCTGAAGAATGTCGCCGACTGTGACTGTGGGAGCGAGCCCTGCTCGCGATAGCCTTCTGTATTGAGCAGATGCACGGCAATCGCGGGCAGGGCCCGCTCCCACAGGGGTTGTCTCTACAACCGTCGACCCTGAATCAAGCGCACCAGCACCACCACCACCGCGATCACCAGCAGGATGTGAATAAGCCCGCCCATCGTGTAGGACGATACCAGTCCCAGCACCCAGAGTATCAGCAGAATAATTGCGACTGTTTCCAGCATTTGTCTTGTCCTTTCAAAAGTTCGTTGGTGCACCATTCTCGATTGAAGACACATCGCGGTCTGTACGCTAACAGACACGAAATACGTGCCACTTGTCACCCTCAAGCCCCCAGACGTGCGATAACGCACAGAACGACTCGCCCCCTGTCCGTATCCTTGCGCCATTGAATCCACCAGCCCGCAGAAGGTCGGCATTCAAGTCACATAACCCCACAGCAATACCTAATGGAGTACCGCATGAAAACAGGAATAGTACGATCAGGCCTTATCAAAACAGCAACGCCAGCCATGAGTCTTTTGGCGCTGGCCATGCTCAGCAGCCCGCTTGTGAACGCAGCCGACAACGGCTGGTACATTGGTGCCAACGTAGGCGAGTCAGTGACCGACATTGATGATGTGCGCATCACTGACCGTCTGGAAGCCCAGGGCTTTACCAGCCCGATCCTGACCGACAAGGAAAAGGACAATGGCCGCAAGGTGTTCGCGGGCTACCAGTTCAATCAGAACTTCGCCGTCGAAGGCGGCTACTTCAAGTTGGGCAAGTTCGGTTCCAACGTGGACATGAGCCCGAATTCCAATCGTCGTCACGATGTGAAGATGCGCGGCTTGAACGTCGACCTGGTCGGCATCCTGCCAATCACTGAACGCCTCTCTGCCTTCGGTCGAGCAGGTGTGATCTATTCTGATGTGCAGGAACGCTACTGGGGTTTTGGTCCAACGCCGTACGCTTCATACCGCATACGCGATCGCGACACGAGCGAGAAGTTCGGTGTTGGTCTGCAGTATGACCTCACTCCGAAACTCTCAATGCGTGTGGAAGCAGAGCGCTACCGTATAGAGCACGAGCGTGGCAGCTCAGGCAACGCCGATCTGTTCTCGGTCGGCCTCGTCTACCGCTTTGGTCAGAAGGCGGCGCCTGCTGCTCCGGTGAGCACACCAGTCGCGACACAGGCTCCAAGAGCGGCCGCTCCTGCACCGGCCCCTGCGCCAGCACCAGCGCCTGAACCGGTTCGCGTCACGCTCTCTGCGGACTCGTTGTTCGGTTTCGACAGCGCTGTTGTATCACCGGCAGGCCGTGCAGAGCTCGACTCACTCGCCGCTGATCTGCGTGGCATCGACTACGACACGATTCGCGTGACCGGTCACACGGATCGCATCGGTGACCAGGCGTACAACCTGCGTCTGTCGAATGAACGTGCGATGGCCGTGAAGAACTACCTGGTTGAATCAGCCGATATCGCGGCTGCAACGATCACCACTCGCGGTGTCAACGGTTCTGAGCCAGTGACCACCGAGGCACAGTGCAGCAACCAGCTGCCCCGCGCGCAGTTGATCGCATGTGTGGCGCCGGATCGTCGCGTTGAAGTGGAAGTGACGGGTACACGTCCGCGCTGATGACGCACTGGCGCTACCGTCAAGGTAGCGCCAGGTTGTCAGCAAGACAGTCGCAAGAAAAAGGGAGGCCGAGGCCTCCCTTTTTCATTTCACGATTTCCATAACTGGGCTGGTCAGGAGTCCCGACGATTCTTCATGGCGAACTTCATGACGACATCCAGTGTCTCCATGAATTCACCGACCTTGATGGGTTTGGTGAGATAACGGAAGAAACCTGCTTCAATACCTTTTTCAATATCGCGTGGCATCGCGTTGGCGCTGAGGGCGACGACGGGAATGGCGGCGGTTCTGGGATCTGCTGCGAGAATCTCGAACACGCGAAAGCCGTTGATGCCCGGCAGATTTATGTCCATCAGTATCACATCGGGTTGGTGAGCCAGCGCCATTTCCACGCCGGTGATGCCATCCACTGCGCTGAGCAGGTGAATGTCGGGTCGACGTGCGATCAGATCCTCCACCAGCATCAGGTTGGCGGGATTGTCTTCGACATACAGCAGGGTGTGCTGATCGGTGGTGTTCTCATCGCGCTGATGAATGATGATATCGGAGCTGACAGTGTCGACCTGTGTCGACAGACTCACGTTCAGGTCGACCCAGAATGTGCTGCCTTCACCGGGAACACTGTTGACACCGATCTTGCCGCCCATCAACTCGACAAGACGCTTGGTCATCACCAGGCCTATGCCGGTGCCTTCGACTGCATGCAATTCCTGTCCAAGGCGATTGAATGGCTGGAACAGTTGTTCAATCTGACCGGAAGAGAGGCCGACACCCTTGTCTTCAACGCTGATACGCATGCGTTTCTTGCCGATGACGTTGCACGTCACGGCGACCGAGCCATTGGGGCGGTTGTATTTGATTGCGTTGGACAACAGGTTGATCAGAATCTGCTTCATGCGGGTGCGATCAGCGATGATGTAGCGGGTTTCTTCAATCTGCGGAAAGCTGACACTGATATCCAGTTTGCGCGCCTGCGGTTCGATCATCGCCTGGACTTCCTGCATGATGAGTGCAAGCCCGATAGGCTCCAGTGATAGAGACAGCTTGCCCGATTCCACCAATGCCAGATCGAGGATTTCGTTGATCAGATCGAGCAGGTACCAGCCGGCCTTGAGTATCTGACTGATGCTGCGCTGTTGCGCCAGTGTGGGCGGCGGTGCGCTCGATTCCATCAATTGCGCGAAACCGAGAATGGCACTCAACGGTGTACGCAGCTCGTGACTCATGCTGGAAAGAAAATCGGACTTCGCCAGATTGGCGCGCTCTGCAGCGGCCTTGGCCAGATGCAGTTCGCTCTCCACCTGTTTGCGCTCGGCTTCGATCTGTTTGCGAGCGGTGTTGTCGGTGCCAATCAACAGGTAACCAATGATGGTCGCATGCTCATCGCGTAACGCGGTGACCGACACGATGGCGGGTAATCGAGTTCTGTCCTTGCGAACATAGGTCAACTCGTAGATATCCTCTATCCCGCGCGAGGCCTTGAAGACCAGGGATTCGAAACCGGGCTTGATCGGCACACCGAGTTCCAGGCTCAACGCTTTGGCACGCGCGATGATCTCCAATGCATCGGACAACTCCGAGGGCGTGACCTTGTTCATCACTTCTGCTGCGCTGTAGCCCAGCATGCGCTCGGCCCCGATGTTGAAAATCTGGATCACACCGTTCTCGTCCGTCGCGATGCTCGAGAAGTTGACGCTGTTGAAGATGGCATTCTGCAGGGCGACGGTCTTGAGCAGCGCGTCCGGACGTCCGGTGTCCGCCCCTGTTGAGGAATTGTTACTGCTGGTCTTGTGCGAGTCGGGAGTGCCCGATGCTTCAATGGGTGTCATGATCGATCGGTTCCCTGCTTGTGTGAACTGGGTGTGGGTGAACTGGCGCTGTCGTCACGGCGTTGACGGACATCCGCCAGTAATCGTCTGGTTTCGGCCTTGACCACTCCATAGCACTCGCAGGTGGCCGCTTCGAGTCCTTCGCGCCGCAATACAGAGATGTGCCCGCGTCGGGAATTGATGAGTCCGGCGCGCTGCAGATTGCCAGCCGCCTCCGTGATGCCCTCGCGTCGCACGCCCAGCATGCTCGCCACCAGTTCCTGGGTAATCACCAGCTCGTTGGATGAGCTGCGATCCAGCGTCAGCAAGAGCCAGCGACACAGGCGTTGCTCGACCGAGTGATGGCGGTTGCACGCAGCGGCCTGACTCATTTGCGTCATCAGTGCCTGGGTATAACGCAGCAACAATCCCTGCATGAAGCCGCCACGACTGAACTCCTGCTTGAGCAGTCGTCCTTCCAGTCGATAGGCATAACCGGCAGTCTGCACTACCGCAGAGCTCGAAGTGGTGTCGCCCCCCATGAACAGTGCCACGCCTACCACGCCTTCGTTACCGACGCCTGCCGTCTCGGCCGATGCGCCGGATTCGGTCACATAGTGCAGGGACACGATGCTGGTGGTGGGAAAGTAGGCGTGGCGCATCTGTTGTCCGGGCTCATACAACATGTCGCCAAGCGGCATCATGACCAGTTCGAGATCGGGCAGCAGGCGCTCGTAGTCTGCCGCAGGCAGTGCCGCGAGCAGATGATTCTGATTCGGACAATGCTTGCCGTGCAAAGACTTGTCGCCTTTCAAGGTTGAGATACTCATGGCTTTTCCAGTACCTCCACGCCGATGCCGCGATACCCGATGAAGCAGGAGAATTCGTTGAACATGGGTTGGCCGCTGACGCGAAAGGTCTGCTGTACCCCGTCCTGATTGATGCGACTGAAGGAGAAGTCGAGAAACGGTTGCCGCGCCGCGATCTTTGCCTGCAACACCGCACGCTGTTCCTCGTTCCAGCCATCGGGCTGGGCGACGCTGGTGCCGGCCAGAGAGTCAACCTTGATACCAAGCATCTCCAGTACAGGTCCGGAGACCTTGGTGAACTTGCCCGCTTCGTCCTGCTCCCAGTACCAGTCGGCCGCCAGTTCTGTCAGGCTGCGAAAGCGCGCTTCACTTTCCCGCAACTCTGCCGTGCGTTCCGCGACTATCTGTTCCAGTGACTTGTTGTAGTTCGCCAGCTTCTTGTACAGCAGACGCACTTCAAGCACGTTGCGAATGCGAGTCTTGACCTCGGCAAGATCGAAGGGCTTGCTGATGAAGTCCTTGGCACCCGCCAGCAGAGCCCGCATCTTGTGACCAGGCTGTGCGGTGAGCACGATGACGGGGAGATAGTGGTCGACCTGATTGGTCTTGAGTCCTTCCATCACCTCGAATCCATCCATGTTGGGCAACTGCAGATCAAGCAGTATCAGGTCGTAATTGTTCTTGCGGTGCAGCGCACAGACTTCTTCAGAGTTCATGGTCGAAGACACATTCGTGTAACCGGCCTCCGCGAGCAGCATTTCCAGCAGAGTCACATTGGACTCCTGATCGTCGACGATCAGTATGGTGGCATTGAGTATGTCATTTGCCTTCAACATCATGGTGATTTCCTGGACGAACCATGGCAACTGCCGGACTGTTCCGACAGTACTGGTCGTGTTGGTTGAGCGACTTCGCGCGGATGAAAGGCAGGAGTTTCAGCCTGAGGAAATGGCTGGCTGCGTCGTGGGCCGGTTACTCAGCATTAGACAGCAGCGACTGTCCGATAGCCATCTTAATCGGCGCTACCTCGCTCCTCAGTGCGGTGACGAACAGTCCTCGGCATGCGATGCGCACAAACTTCCATTCCTGAATCATTTCATGAACGACAAGAGGATCATTCCCATGATCAAGTCCGGCAAGAAACTGCAAATCCACACCCTGGTAACCCGCCTGATGATCGGCGGCGCACTGGTATTCGCACTGGCCGCTTGTGCCAGCGCACCACTTCCGCCCACAGAAGAACTGCAGGCGGCCGAGCTGGCCATCAGAGGTGCTGAGCAGGAACGCGTGGCTGATTACGCTCCCCAGGACCTGAAGCAGGCGCACGACAAACTCAGCGCAGCGCGTGTCGCGGTGCAGGACGAAGACATGGTATTGGCCCTGCAACTGGCGCATGAATCCCGCGTCAGTGCCGAGCTGGCTTCTGCGAAGACAGCACAGAGAAAGGCCAGGGAAGTGAACGAAGAGATGCAACAGAACATCACGATTCTGCAACAGGAAATTCAGCGCAACACAGGAGTCAGACAATGAGAAGCTTGAAAACAAACGATCCGATTACATCAAGTCGCACTCCGCAGTTTCGCAAACTCTTCACGGTGGGTGCGGCCATGTTGTTGATGGCGGCATGTGCCACTACGCCAACGGCACCGTCCGGTTCTGCCGAAGTGCGCTCGAAACTCACCATGCTGCGTACCAATCCCGAACTGGCCAGTCGTGCTCCGATTGAGATCCAGGCAGCTGAACTCGCAGTGGTCGCAGCCGAACAGCCCGAGAGCGATCTGGTGATGGCGCGGCACCTTGTGCTGATCGCTGATCAGAAGGTCGACATTGCCAGCGCGTGGGCGCAGAGCCGACTGTACGAAGATCAGCGTACCGATCTGACTGCTCGCACGGAAGCTGTGCGACTTGACGCCCGCACTCGCGAAGCGGATCGCGCTCGCAATGATGCCGCGAATGCCCGCACCCAGGCCAGCGTGGCTCGCTCTGACGCGAACAGCGCGCGCAGCGACACCGATTTTGCACGCCAGCAGGCGGCGATTGCCCGCAGTGCTGCAAGCTCTGCGAACTCCGATGCCAATGTGGCGCGTCGACAGGCCGCCACTGCCCGCACGGATGCCGACGTAGCCCGTGATCAGGCGGCTGCTGCGCGCTCTACAGCGGACGCAGCACTGGATCAGGCCGCGATGGCACGCGCCGCAGCGAACTCAGCGCGCAATGCCACTGCTGTCGCACAAGGTCAAACCAGTGCGGCGCGCAGTGATGCCGACGCCGCTCGTGCAGAAACCGAAGCGCTGCAACGCCAGATCAATGAATTGAACGCATTGGTGACTGATCGTGGCCTCGTCGTGACACTCGGTGATGTATTGTTCGAGACAGGTAACTCGGAGCTGCGCGGCGGCACACCTAACAACCTCGACAGGCTGGCTGCCTTCCTGAACGAGTTCGATACTCGCACGGTGATGATCGAAGGCCATACCGACAGTGTCGGCGATGACGTCTCCAATCAGAATCTGTCACAGCGTCGTGCAGACTCCGTGAAGAACTATCTGGTGATGCAAGGTGTGGTTGGTTCACGCATAACGGCAGTCGGCATGGGCGAAGGCTCGGCGATTGCGAGCAATGATTCGCCGACCGGACGAACGCAGAACCGTCGCGTGGAAGTGATCATTTCCAATCAGTAGAACACATCACGATCTGTGGGAGCGGGCCCTGCCCGCGATAAAGTGCCATGAAGAACTTCAACAGGGCACTTTATCGCGGGCAGGGCCCGCTCCCACATGGGTCGGTGTAAGACTGAGAGTCAGATTGCCGTCGGATCTATCATGCGCAACGTGGCACGGTAGCTTTCGATGTAGTCACCGCCGAGCCGCACTGCCTGTTGGGCATGCACGAGCGCCTGGTCACGCTGACCCAGCTCGTACAGGATGTTGGCGAGATTGTTGTGCGCGGGAGCGTAGTCGGGGTGATGCTCGATGACCTTGCCGAACTGCTCTGCTGCTGCAGCGAGATCATTGTCACTGTAGAGAAGATTGCCGTAGCCCATCAGCAGATTGCGATCCGTGGGCCACTGTTGCAGGCCGCTGACATAGCCAGGACCGATCAACTCAAGAGGATTGTTCTGCTCGAGGGCAGCGAGTGCGCTGAAGTAAGGAATGGGTTCGGCAACTGCGGGCATTACTCCTGGTTCCAGTGCCAGTATTGCCCAGTATTCGGCGCGTGCCCAGGTGCGCTCGAATGTCGAGAGCGACATGACATAGTTCTCAGTCATTCCCGAATTGAGGGTCAACTGGCGCTCTGCCAGATCGAAGCCTTTCACCACGGCGAAATGCCACTGGGGATACCAGTCCATTCCCAGATTCTGCAGGACCAGCACAGGATGCCCGGCGGCGACTTCGCTCAGCAGGGCTTCGAGTGTGGGTGTGATTTCATAGGCGAGACGACCGTGGCGACGGGTGGCCGCCATCATCTCGATCTGAAAGGAACCTTCGCGCTCAGGGACGTAGACCATGGGCACCAACTGCTCGGGTGTCACGGTCACGCCGCTGGCGCCCAGCATGATCGCCAGCGCAGCGGGGCCGCACTGGTAAAGATCCTGAGCAAAAAAAGGCACCTGGCTCAACAAGACAGGTGCCAAAAGGGATTGCGGTGTCTGCTGCCAGAGGGCAGCAGACTGTGGTGCAGTAGCGCAGGCGTTCAACAGAACCGTGACAGCCAGGCCGGACAACAGCCTTTTACACTTCCTCGAATGCCCGTTGATCATCAGATCCTGGGGAATACATCAGTCGCGCCAAGCAGATCCAGCAGAACGAAGATCAGAATCACGCCGACCACGATGCCGACGACGCTGCCACCGGCAGGCAGTTGTGCAAGCTGATTCTGGATCTGCAGCAGTTCGCTCTCGGTCATGCTGTTGATACGCGAGTCGATGTCGGTGGGGCTCACGCCGTAACCAAGCATTGCTTCGCGTACGTCATCACGCGCCATGAAGGAGCGTACGTCGTCACGTTGCATCTGCAGCTCTGCCTGCATGGCGAGTTCCGATGTGGAAACGACATCAGCCATGGCGGGAGCCTGGATACCGGCAGTCGCGATCAGGACTGCCATTGACAGGGCACCGGGAGCCTTCAGGAATCGGGAAAATTTCATACGTAAACCTCTATGGGGGATTGAGTTACTGCGCAGTGATTGTCCGCAGCGGTTGCTGGGGGGCCACTTACTGATGCTCAAGTTAGCAGATCGGAAGGGGAGTTCCGTACGGTAGACCACAGAGAGGAGGTTATGTGTGGGAGCGAGCCTGCTCGCGATTGAAACAACGTCAATGCGTTCAATCGCGGGCAGGGCCCGCTCCCACACAGGGAGAGGTTCATTTCTTCGATTCAGTGATGGTGGCGTACAGCAGTTCCTTGCTCATCAGTTGCAGTTGTCTGGCGTAGCCAAGATTGCGATTCTGGATCATGCCGACGAACACCAGGTCTTCCACCGGGTCCACCCAGAACCACGAGCCTGCAATGCCCCACCACCAGTAGCTGCCTTCCGACATGCCACCGTTCTTCGACGGGTCCATCACCACGGCGAAATCCAGACCGAAGGCATTGCCTGCGTAGCCGGGAATCTCTGTCATGCCACCGGGCAACTGATTGGCACGCATCTGATCGACACTCTCCTGCGTCAGAATGCGCACGCCATTGAGTTCGCCGCCGTTGCCAAGCATCTGCGCGAACTTCATGTAGTCGGATGCCGTGGAGGTGAGGCCCCCACCACCGGAGAGGAAAGGCGTCGGCTCGATGAACGCTTCATTCTCGGGACTGCTCAGGCCATTCGGTCCGGACGTGTATTCGCGGGAAAATCTGTCGGCCTTCTCCTGACCGACGTAGAAGCGTGTATCCACCATGCCCAGCGGCGCGAAGATTCTTTCCTGCAGGAAGTCATCGAAGGACTGACCGGACAGCACCTCCACCACATAACCCTGCACATCCACGGAGACGCTGTAGTGCCACGCGCTGCCCGGTTGTTGACGCAGGGGAATCTGCGCGAGTTTGTCTATCATGTCTTTCAGTGTGGAGTTACCGTCGAGCACGTTGACCTGCCCGTACATCGTGTCGACCTGCGAGCGTGAAAACGCACCATAGGTCAGGCCACCGGTGTGGCTCATCAGTTCGCGCATCGTCATCTTGTGATGGGGTTCTTCGGTGATTGGAATGCCGTTCGGGCCGTCTTCCTTCGCCACCTTCAGATTGGTGAACTCGGGGATGAATTTCTCCACCGGGTCATCGAGGCTGAACTTGCCTTCTTCGAGAAGAATCATCAGCGCCACGCCGGTGACGGGTTTGGTCATGGAGAAGATGCGGAAGATGGTGTCATCCGCCATGGGCACCTGATTCTCCAGATCCTGATAGCCGTAGGAATCGAGCTGCACCAGCTTGCCTTCGCGCGCCACCATGGTGACGATTCCGGCCAGGTTGCCCTTGTCCACTTCGGCGTGCATGCCTGCGTTGAAGGCCGCCAGACCGGAGCTGCTGATGCCGACCTCTTCGGGTGCCACCAGTGCCAGATTGCGCTCGGCGGATTGTGCGTGGACCGCTTGTGTGTAAACCAGGGTAGAGACTGAGAACAGCAGCGCCAATCCTGTGCGCTGCAATGTGATGCCTAACGTTCTGATCGATTGATGCATGGTTACCCCCAGCGTCGCCATGTGATGTGAAATCCGTGCCGGATGTAACCACATTCTGGAACGGATCACAATTGCGCCGACCCTGTGGGAGCGGGCCTTGCCCGCGATTGGTTTTGCCCATACAGAATGGAGGGGGAGTCAGATCGCGGGCAGGCCCGCTCCCACAGGAATCCTATCAAGAGCAGGCCGGTGCGGGCGGGGAGAGTGAGTATTGCAGAGATAGACAATGCAGAGGTCGTGCAGAGAGAGGGAGCAGGAGCTTGCCCGGCCGCAAGCTCCCGGAAGGAGAGTTCGTTTACAGCTCTGCGTGCAGTTCCTCGATCTGGGCAGAAATCCAGCGTGTGACGCCCTCGTGGGGAATCAGACCCATTTCATCGGCGACATAGTCGAGTCCTTCCAGCACATCCGCGTACGGGCCGAAACCATGCACGCGGTAGGGAATCACGATCGCGGTGCCGCCTGTCGCACTGGAGTTGGCCACGAATGCCTGCACTTCCTGTTCGGCAGCGACGCGTTTTTCTTCCCAGTCTTCACGCAGCGTCGCAACTTTCACGCTGCGGAACTGGTGCGCGGCGCGAATCACTTCCGCACGGGCATCGATATAGGCCAGCCAGCGCTCGTTCTCGGCATCGTCACCGGGACCATGCGCCAGAATCAGCACGTCTTCCTGGGCGGGGTTGGTGCTTAATGCTGTGGCACGGGCGAGCAGCACGTCACCCATCTCCTGGGCTTCGGCCAGGCCCGGTTTGCTCAGTGCGAAACGGGCATCGGTATCGATCTGCCAGAACTCCATGCTGTGGCCCATTGCGGCCATGGGTGTGGGCGCGTGGGTGTCTGGGGAGTGAGTGTGGGAGCTTGCCTGCAAGCGATCGCGAGCAGGGCTCGCCCCCACAGAAGCATTTTCGTGGGCATGGCTCGCTCCCACAGAGTGATCGTCGCGGGGCGGGGCGCCTTCCTTCATGCCGAGAATCTGTTCGGTGCGCTCGTACCAGCTCTCGCCGCTGATGAACAGGCGCACGACGGCGATCCTGCTTGCCCCGCGTTGCTCCAGGCGCGTCACCGCATCCTGCATGGAGACGGCATCTGCCATGCCGAAGGCAACTTCCAGAGTGTGTTCGTCGGCCAACGGAGCAACTGTATCAAGGACACCCTGATTCCACTCCGGTGAGCCGCCGTGAGCCATGACCAGCACGCCCAGGTCGTTCGTTTCCTGTGCCGTGGTGGTCAATGACCATGCGAGACTCAGTGCCATAAGGGTCGGACGGAACATATTCTTCATGACTCCAGATTCTCCGTTATTGCGCTTTTGATTGTGTGATCGACCTGATGATTCAGGAACTACAGGTTCAAAACATGAAAGATCAGAACTCATAGTTCACCCCAACACGGAAGTTGGTGCCAGGTGCCTGCGCTTTGGCGATGTTGTTCGCATCTGTTGCAGCCAGACCCTTGATGTTGCTCCAGCGCGCATATTCCTCGTCGAAGACATTGAAGATGCCGACGCGCAGTGATGCACCTTCTGTCAACTGATAGCTGCCGATCAGATCGACGAGGCTGTAGCTCTCGCCCGTCACGCGATCCGGCGCCGACACGCGGTCCTGCTCGCCGACCAGCGTCAGCAGTGTCTCCACGCCCCAGCGCCCGCTGTTGGCGTCGTAGCGCGCACTGAATACACCAGTGACGGGATCGACGGAGTTCAGCGGGCGATCTGTGTTCTCGTCTTCACCGCGTGACCACGCGATCGACGTGCGCAGTTGCCAGTTGTCACTCGCCTGCCACAGCCCGGTGACTTCCGCGCCGTAGATGTGGGCCTCGCCGATGTTGGCATCCTGGAACAGGCTGATGCCGTTCACGGTGCCGATGCTCTGACTCTCGATGAAGTTGTCATAGGCGTTGTTGTAGAGTGCGAGGCTGATGCTGGTGCTGTCGAAGTTCGCGCGAACACCGGCTTCGATGCCGCGACTGGACTCCGCTTCGAGATCCGGGTTCGGCACCGTCGCGTAGCCGTGCCCCAGATTGACGAAGGCCTGGTTCGATTCATCGAAGTTCGGTGGTCGATAACCTTCCGCGTACTGCGCGAAAAACGACGTCGTGTTGCTCAGATCGTAGATCATGCCCAGATTGAGGGATACCTGCTCCTCCTCGACATCCACGACGTCAAACCCTCCGAAGTTGCTGATGTCGCCACCGCCATTGAGCAGCGCGTCCTTGTGCGGATTCATTTCATAATGGTCGTAGCGCGCACCTGGAATGACGGTGAAGCCGCTGCTGCCAAGAGTGATCTCATCCTGCAGGAAAATACCGGTGCGTGTTGTGGTCGTGTCCGGGAACGTCTTGTTCGGGAATACCTCGGGCTGCGCCATCGGGTAGCTCGGAATGTTGCAGCTCACCGCGCCGGTGGAGATCTGCGTGTCGCAGCGGTGACGAGGACGCTCTGTCTCCGTGCGATCCACGTTGAAACCATAGATCATCGCGTGCTGCGCGCTGCCGGTTTCCAGCGTTTTCGAGAGCAGCAGTCCGGCATTGGTGGTTTTCTGATTGAACTCGAAATCGCTGAACCGTTCCGCTGGTGTACCTCTGAATGTTGCCGGATTGGCGCGGTTGATGAATGCATAGCTGGTCAGCAGTTGCTCGCTGAATTGTTCGGCGTCGGTGCGCTGCCAGTGCAGTTGCGTTTCCATCGTGTCGGCGAATGCACTGTCGAGAGTCCAGGTGTGCGCGAGACTCGCACGCAGACGATCCGTCTCGTCGCTGCCTTCAGAGCGCAGCACTGACGTCGTCAGCTCGGAATCCATGCGTGTGTCGATGAGCTCTGCGGAGGAATCCACCGTGAGACGCAATTGATGCGTCGCGCTCGGTGTCCATACCGTTTTCACCATCCAGTTGTCTGACTCGCCATCCTGCGGATTCAGTTTGCCACTGCCATTGATCTCGCTCTCACCGAACTGGCGGCGCGTGTACTGCACGACCGAGCCGAGATTACCTTGCTGAAAGGCGTAGGTCAGTCCGCCCTTGTAGTGATCGTTGACACTATTGGCAGAGCTGCGCAACGAGAAGGCAGAGCTCTTGCCTTGGGCAAGATAGTCCTGCGGGTCCTTGCTGCGCAGAATCACCGCGCCGCCCATCGCATCCGCACCGTACAGTACCGAGGCCGGTCCGCGAATGATTTCCACCGCACGCAGATCATCCACTTCAAACGCATCCTTGCCATATGAAGCTGGGCCCGCCGCGTAGATATCGCTGCTGCGAATGCCGTCGATCACGGTCAGAACACGATTGCCACCGATGCCGCGAATCACGAAGCCCTGATTGCCGCCACGGCTTGCGGTGTCCATGGAGAGACCAGGCTGGAAGCGGGTGATGTCGTTCAGGTCTTCAGCGAGTTGCTCTTCGATGTCGGCAGCACTGACGACTGAAACAGTTCCGGCGATGTCTTCCAGCGTGCGAGGCAGCAATGTGGCAGTGACAATCACTTCCTCGATGTCGCGTTCGGATTCGTCGGCAGCAAAAGTGGTGCTCGCCAGCATGCAGCAGGCAATGCCGACAGTGAGACGCCGTTTTTGAAAGGGCAGTGGAAAAGTTGGCTTGTGGGGTGTGGCAGCGTGCATGGGGCTCTCCTGAAACTTAGGGAGAGTCTGGCTTGCTGCCTGGAAGTCGCGCGTCAGCTGGGATTCTGACGGTCAACAGCATTGAGTGGCTGGCTGGACTCGGTGGTTCTGTTAATCAGTTATTTGGTCAGTATCAGTTTCTTGTTTGCGGTAATCCGCAGGGTGTAGCGCTCTCCGTTGTGGATGATGGTCAGTTCGCCTTTGGGACCCAGCAGGCGTGAGCTGCTGACTTCACCGGAAGAGGCCTGACCGATCACTCGAGGGTCTGGTGTCGTTTCGGTCATGATCATTATTCCTGTTGCGGTGCTGCGGCCAATCGCCACACTCGTCACCTGCGAAGCATGATAATGGCGTTTTTTCTAAAACGCAAATGCGAAGCATTCTTATTTGCAGAAATGCTCATGTGGGAGCGGGCCCTGCCCGCGATCGAGTTCCTGGGCACTTCGGGACATGAGGATCAATCGCGAGCAGGCTCGCTCCCACAGGTTACTGCCGGGCATCCCACTCTTCCCGGCGGGCGCCGGCCAGAATGCCTTCGAGGCCATAGTTGCCCTCGTGGCAGGAATACTCATACATCATCTCGCCCGGCGCTCTGCGCATCAGCGTCAGCTCTTCGGTGAAGGGCTGTGTGTACACCAGCGGATCGGTCACGGTGACCGAGTAGAAGATCTCGTCTTCACTGACGATTTCGAAGCGCTCGGTCAGCTCCAGTTGATCGGTGGAAATCAGCCGGAAGTGGGAAATCTCCGGGCGGAAGTTCTTCGTGTGGACTACCAGAGTGTCACCCTCCCAATGTCCGACGGCATCGCCCATCCAGGTCTTGTGCGCGCCCGGATGATGCTCCTCGTTCAGCCGGATGATGCGCGCGTCGTGCACCATCTCGCCCATGATCATCACGTAGTCCTTGTTCTGCACGATCTGGAAATTGTTGTTGTACGGAGTGACTGTCATCGGCGGGATGCCGCGTGACAGGCAGCGATCTCCGGCGGTGCGCCCCTCGGGGCCGTCCGATGCATCCAGGCCTCTGGCGCGATACTGCCCGTAGATGTCCTGGCTGCGGCCATCCTCGCGGAAGGGGAAGCGGCCATTGGGCGGATCGACGATCATGGACGTGCGGTACTCGCCCTTCACCCGGAGCACGTTCACGAACACGTCGCTGAAATTGATATCGGCTTCCTGTCCGATTGCCCCGCCGACGGGAGGAGGCTCGCGATCGCCCTCCAGCGGCTGAGCTTTTTCACGCTCGAAGTCGCGGGCTTCCTGTTCCAGAGCCCGCACCTCGGCCTCGGTGTAGGCGCGCTGCTCGCCCAGAGCCACAGGGCGCTCGATCGGCGTCTGCGTGGTGTTGTGCCACAGCCCCTGCAGGTCGGGATGACCGTGCTCGGTACGGGGGATTATCCAGTCCGTCTCCGCCCCGCTGACATGCAGGGAGGATAGAAACAGGCCTGAGATAATGGCGAGCGGCAGAAATTTCATTGCGCGTGGTTCCGGCTGGTAGATAGCAGGCTGATCGTTAATGGGGCAGAAAAGTAGACAGATTTGCCGTCGATGTCCACCTCCACCGGGCATGCGACCGTCAGGTAACGGATTTCTTTGCGGAATGTTTGATCCTTGACAAGCTCCCGCCGCGCGGCCATCATCGCCGCCCATGAATACCCCACGACACACAGAATTGATGAATTCGTTTTATTGGTGGCCTGAATCTTCGGGTTGCCAGCAAGGGTATTTCTGACGAAAACCTGTGGCCGCCCTGGAGTCCGGCGGCACAGTGAATCAAGCTAGTTCAGAA
>Ga0155965_1077_pt3 | contig 15694 bp, 11 predicted proteins | sample RifCSPlowO2_02_FD_107619 | JGI IMG/M metagenome (GOLD analysis project Ga0155965, IMG submission 107619) | Gammaproteobacteria bacterium RIFCSPLOWO2_02_FULL_57_10
CCGGCACGTTCCCCATGGGCAGTAATCCCCTCATAGACCCGATGGCCTTCGAGAATGAGCGCTGGTCTGAGTCGCGTCGTCAGGGCATCGTGGATCTGCCGACTTATTACATCTCCCGCCATGAGGTCACCGTTGCCCAGTTCAAGGCCTTTGCCGATGCAACGGGTTACAGGGCCGATCCACTTGCGCTGCAAGGTCCGCTCAATCATCCCGTCGCCAATGTTTCGTGGACGGATGCCCTCGCATACGCCCGCTGGCTTGATGCAAGGCTGCGAGAGTCCGAACAGACTCCTGAACCCTTGAAACAACTGCTCGCCGATGGCTGGCGCGTCACTATTCCAGATGAAGCGCAATGGGAAAAAGCGGCGCGCGGATCGGAAGGCAGGATCTATCCGTGGGGCAACCAACCAAGCAGAGACAAGGCCAACTATTCCGGAACCAGTACGACACCTGTGGGCAGTCATGCCTGTCCGGAATGCCAGTACGGCCTGCATGACATGAGTGGCAATGTGTGGGAGTGGACACGCAGCCCTTATCAACCCTTGCCGTTCGACCCTTCCGACGACCGAACCAATCTCGCAGAGGATGCCTTGTGGGTGATGCGTGGAGGATCTTTCAACGATGCCGAAAATAACGCGCGCGCCGCTGTGCGAGGCGCTGCTGATCCTGGTGCCCGCAGACCATTCATCGGTTTCCGACTGGTGATTACCCGCCTCTGATATCACCAGGTCAACGGGCTCCGACAGTTTCACTTGATCGCTACATGCAGTTGCCCTTCCAGGAGCGGTAACTATATGTTGTGTTACTGGCCGCAAAAACCTCAAATCTGTAGTTGCCCAGCCCGCCGTTGTTTGTCACACTGGCGCCATAGACACACGTTAATTTCTACCAAGTTTCCAACAACCGTAGTTAATGAAAGGTGTATCCGTATGGGCGATGTAAAACTCGTGAGTTCCTCGCAAGTTCAGCCAGAAGCTACAACCGAAAATCCCATCTTCTACATCCTCGACACCAACGTCCTCATCCACGATCCCACCGCAATAAAGAACTTCGACGAACACCACGTCATCATTCCGATCACCGTTCTGGAGGAACTCGACAAGCTCAAGAGCGGCAAGGTGGCCGTGGCGGCAGACTGTCGACAGGCGATCAGGGAGATAGACAATGTATTGGGGCGCGCTTCCCCCGAGCTGGTAGAGGAGGGGGTGCCAATACAGCGGGGCAAGAAAATGAAACCGCTGGGCAGCCTCTCCGTCCTGATGACCGAAACCCCCGAAAACGTCATACTCCTCCCGACCCATCTCAACGACAACAAGATCCTCAACGCGGTAGCCTTCCTCAAGCAGAGACACCCAGGTCGTCGTGTGGTCCTCGTCACCAAGGACATCAACATGCGTCTGAAGGCGCGCGGCTGTGGCATCGAGTCAGAGGACTACCACAGCGATCAGTTGCTCAGCGATATCGCGCATCTGAACAAGGGCTACATCGAATTCCAGAACAGCTTCTGGGATGAGATCGAAGACGTGCACACCGAGCACAGCAATGGTTGCACCTTGTATCACCTGGCCCGCAAGGCTATTCAGCAGGAGGTGTACCCGAACCAGTTCCTGTATGACAGGACGGGGTTTCTGGCTCGTGTCGTGAAGGTGGGCAAGGAGAAGATCATCCTGCGTCATCTCGATCTGAACAAGCTCATGGAGCGTGAAACCTGGGGACTGAAACCCCGCGACGCCTATCAGGCCATGGCTCTGAATCTGTTGCTTGATCCGGATGTCCATCTGGTGAACCTGACCGGTTCTGCCGGGTCGGGCAAGACCATACTGGCGCTTGCCGCCGCGATCGAGATGACCGTTCCGACCAAGATGTACCGCCGCATCATTGCGACGCGCAGCACACAGGGTCTGGATGAAGACATCGGATTCCTCCCCGGCACGGAAGAGGAGAAGATGGAGCCGTGGCTCGGAGCGATCACGGACAACCTGGAAGCACTGCATTGGGATGATGACAACAGCTCCAGCAGCATCGAATATGTATTGGCGAAGGTGCCGCTGTTGTTCAAGTCCCTCAACTACATTCGCGGTCGCAGCTTCCAGCAGAGTCTGATTCTGATCGACGAATCCCAGAACCTGACGCCACACCAGATCAAGACGATCGTCACGCGTGCGGGTAATGGGTCGAAGGTGATCTGTCTTGGCAATCTGGCGCAGATCGACACTCCTTATCTCAGCCCAACGAGCTCGGGACTGACTTATCTGACGGAACGTTTCAAGAACTTCGAGCATGGAGGCAGCCTGCAACTGCAGGGCGTACCGCGTTCCGTGCTGGCGGCGTATGCCGAGAAACATCTCTGAGACGAGTTTGTCCGGACCCGGAAGATCCTTTCGTCGAACGTCTCAGCAATGACGGCGTTCGATGAAAAGGCTGTTGCCCTGGATGTTCTTTGCATTGTGTTTGGCGTGACTCGCCATGTTGGCTATGTCGTGGTGAGAAATGAACTGCCGTGTGTTGGGCAGTACAACACCAATCGACAGACTCATGATGGGAAAGAAACGCTCCTCTCCTTCGCGTGAGAGTGAGTAGATCCCCCCGCGGCATCGATCTTCCTCTGTATAAAGCTCGGAAATTTGTGAGCTGAACTCTTGCAGAATCCTGTCGCAACGCTCTGTCCAGTCCTGACTGGAGAAAATGATTATGAAATCATCGCCGCCAACGTGCCCAATGAAGTCATCCGCCTTGTGCACTTCGCCACGCAAGATGTCCGCGATCAATTTGATGACCTTGTCACCCTCACCATAACCATAAACATCATTGTATGGTTTGAAATTATCGATATCGCAGTAGGCGACGGCGAACTGTTGCTGTTCGGCAATCAGTTGATCGAGGCATTCATAGATCGGCACGTTACCCGGAAGCAAAGTCAGCGGGTTGGCGTAGCGTGCATTTCTGATCTGCAGGTCAGTGATCTTCTTTAGCAGCCCGAGCACTTTACCAAGCCCGGCATACTTGCCGTTCTCGATGATGATGAAGTCTGCTTCGATCTGCGATTTCATGTTGTCGGTGACGAGATTACTCACCTGCTCGATGTTCCAGCTTTTTTCCACCACTACAATCAGCCGGTCCATGAAATTCAGGACAGACTTGGCACCATGCAGAGAGCGGCCGTACTGGGAAGAAAAAGTGGAAAGCAATCTGCTGCGTCTGATGAGACCTACCGGGCTGAGATGTTCGTCGACCACGGCAATTGCCGAGAGCATGTCGTCTTCGACGAAGTACTGGTAGGCATCTTCGAGAATGTTGGAGCGTGTCAGAAAGGGTGCGTCGGTGAGCAGGTCCGCGATGTTCTCGCGATTCTGCCACAACTGGTTCTTCACCTGGCTTCGGTCAGGGAAACGGAACAGTACCTCGGGAATGCTGTAGGGAGGGACTGATTGTGGTCGAGCGAAGTAGTACCCCTGACCGTATGCTATACCCATGTCCATCAACGTCTGACTTTCCTCGCGACTCTCGATGCCTTCGGCGATCACCTTGCAGTTGAGGCCTTTGGCGATGTCGGCAATTGATCGCACAAACGATTGTTTGACTGGGTCGGCGTGAATGTTCTGAATGAAATGTCTGTCGACCTTGACGTACTCGGGGCGCAACTCCGACCAACGGCGCAGGCCTGAATAGCCAGCACCGAGATCGTCGATGGCAATCTCGAAACCCATACGCCGATAATGCTCCAGGGCGTTGCCCATGACACTGAAGTCGGTCAATGGGTATTGCTCGGTGAGTTCAATCACCACGTTCTCAGGCTTGAGACCGATCTCGTGCAGGAACTCAAGGGTAAGCCCGGTACGGTGCCCGGGCTCAAGCAGTCCCTGTGGTGTGGTATTCAGAAAAAGCTTACCACCGAGGCGTTTTTCCTTGAAGCCACGGATGCCAGCGCGACGACAGAGCAAATCAAGTTCCGTGAGAGACCCTTCGCGTCGCGCAACGTCGAACAACATGACGGGATTATGCAATGGATTGTCGGAAGGGCCACGAATCAGCGATTCATAGCCGAATATGGTCTGCCGGTTGAAATCGATGATGGGCTGAAAAAGTGCCGTAACAGTGTTGTTGTGCAGGATATCGAGAAAGAGAAGTCTGATTTCATGTGAGCTCTGAGTTTGCTCATCTACCGAGTGCAGAAGTCTGACTGCGTTATCGCCCATTGCCTGTGTCCGTTTACTGTTGTGGACATATTATGAGCAGACAAGATGACGCTTCAATGACAGTCTGTGCTTGGCGGCTATCGGTGGTCCATCAAGTCAGTCGTGGCCATTCGCAGACTGGTCATTGAAGACGTTCTGATCCATGGTTTGTGCTGGCAGATCGGAGCAGGGCTTGCCGACCTTGTGTGCTGGTACGCCGACAACGGTCGTTCGGGGAGGAACATTGTTGAGAACCACACTGCCTGCGCCGACCTTGGCTCCTGCTCCGATCTCGATATTGCCAAGGACCTTCGCGCCAGTGGAGATCAGCACGCCCGAGCGGATCTTCGGATGACGATCACCCTGTTCATTGCCGGTCCCTCCCAGCGTCACCTGTTGCATGATCGAGACATCATCCTCGATGACTGTGGTTTCGCCGATCACGATTCCAGTGGCATGGTCGAACATGATCCCCTTACCCATCACGCATGCAGGGTGGATGTCTACACCAAACACTTCGGAGTTGCGACTCTGCATGAACAGCGCCAGATCCTTGCGGTCGCGTTTCCACAGGAAGTGAGCGAGGCGATGCACCTGAATGGATTGATAACCCTTCAGGAAGAGAATTATCGGCAGGTAGGAATTGGTCGCTGCGTCCCGGTCGAACACTGCACGCATGTCGTGGATGGCGTTCACGATCATCTCGGGAGATTCCCGGTAGGCGGCATCAAACAATTCCCGTACAGCGATGGCAGGCATCACATCATCAGAGAGTTTGTTCGCCAGCAGAAAGCTTAGCGCGGAACCGAGAGTGTTGTGATTGAGGATGCAGGCGTAAACGTAACTGGCCAGCAGGGGCTCTCGTTGCACCAGGGTGCGCGCTTCCTCAGTAAGCTTGATCCAGATTTCGTCCTGCATGGTGCAAATCCTGTGTTGAAGTGGATTCCGAGTGGCCGGACCCTCATCCGTTCCGGCAGCGCGGCTGATTATATCGGAGCGTTGCGGATTTTGCTCAGCCATCCTTGCCCTGACTTCGTCGGGGGTTGTTTAGCCGCCGCTGTATCGGCAACAGCGACAGTGACATGCGTGGCATCCACAGTGCTTGCGCCAGCTGCACAGGCGGCGATCATGGCTTTGTGGGCCAACAGATTGATCAGTCGTGGTATTCCCCCGCTTGCCTTGCAGAGCACCTGCAAGGCCCTGGGACTGAAGAGTGGGTCACCACTGTAGCCTGACAGGTGCAAGCGCTGTGTCACATAACGCGGAATGTCAGCTTCGGCAACAGGAGACAAGGTGTGACTGGCTGTCATGCGATCCATCAGTTTCGTCTGACGATGAGTGTTGAGAGTTTCATCGAACTCCGTCTGCGCAAAGATGACTACCTGAACCAGCTTCCGATCGCGGTGCTCCTGCGTTGCAAGATCCAGCAGCGCATCCAGTGTGGTGTCAGGAATGCATTGGCCCTCGTCGATGACGATGGAGACACGTTTACCGGCTGCAATGCGATTGCCGAGTTCTGCTATCACATTGTCTCTGAGTTGAGGCCCCGGAGTTTCCGAGATCTGCAGTTCATGAGCTATTGCTGCGAAAAAACCAGTGACGTCCACGCGGGGATAGGGGATGTCGATCACCACATAGCGGTTGCGGTGACTGTGCAGGGCGCTCAGGACTTTTCTGCGCAATGTGGTCTTGCCTACTCCGGCCACACCAGTCACTTTCACGAACCCATCAGGATGATTGAGTGCCATGATGAGTTCCTTGAATATCATGCTGGAATAACTCAGTTCCAACAGAAACTGCGTGTTGGGAGTTGCTGAAAAAGGGGCCTGAGTGAGTCCGAAATATTCCAGGTACATCTGATTTCCTTCCTCGAAATTTGAGTCAAGTGATGGCTGCGGCTTGCAGCAGTGCCTTGGTCTTGTTCAGTTCGAGCTCGAGATTCCTGCGCAACTCGGGGTCTATGTCCGGATTGGAGAGCACAAAATAGGTGGTTCTGATGACTTCGCGCCACCGAGGAATCTTGGGAAGCAACTCAATGCGGAGGTAGCGATCAAACGTCCGGGTGCGCAGGCGACCTTCATCGATGCTGACTACCCAGATATTACTCTCTTCTGCCAATTCAATCTTCGATTTGTGTGTAGTGGATTCCCATACGTGCAGTGTGACAGTCATCAGGCTCACAAGTTGTTGACGATACTCATCCTGATCGGATGAGTCGGGGAGCTTCGCATCCAGAAATTCGACGATCTCTGTGACGGCTTCCAGTTTTTCGACCAACTCCGGGTATTGCTGAAGCTTGACGGGGGTGATCAGTTTCAGACGTGAGCTCAGGCTGCGCACGTTGCGTTGGACGATATCCAGCACCTGTAGCATGTCGAATGTCGTTTCGTGACTCGTAGACAGCCCATCGGCCTTCTCTCTATCCTCGATGAAAAGTATGCCGGTGCTCTCATCCTCATTCAGTAAAGAAAGCCGTCCCGACAACCTGACCACTCTCACCTCGGAATCCTGAGCAGGCAGATGAACCTCCACATCGAAGCGTTGACGCTCGGGGTTGATGCGATCCCCGGAATCCCAGGCAGTCAATAATTGGAGCACGACTGAATTGGTCTCGACAGCGGGAATGATTTCTGTGAGGGATTTCCCAATGACACTTTCCTGAGGGATGCCGAGACAATCTGCCGCGAGCTGGTTCATGTAGACGATGACGCCCGGATAACTGAAGGCGATGAAACCGGTCGTCATGCCTTCCAACAACTTCTGGTATTGATGAGTGGCCGCGCGCAGTTGCTGCGCCGCTGCGATGTATCCGGCGATCTGGTCCTTAAGGCGGACGTTATCCAGATTGAGGCGCTGCAGCTCGGCCAGCTTGAGCTGATTGGAGACTCGTGCCAGCAACTCTTCTGCATAGAAAGGTTTAGACAGAAAGTCATTGGCACCCGTCTTGAAACCGTGTGTGAGATCTTCCAGATGATTTCTGGCGGTCACAATGATGATCGGCAGCTCTGCCTGGTTGTAGTTTTCACGTATCGCCTGACAGGTTTCATACCCATTCATGCTAGGCATCATGAGATCAAGCAGGATCAGATCAGGCTTGCGGCGTTCCACGGCCGCGATGGCTTCTGCGCCACTGGAGACGTGCTCGACGTTATACCGCTCCAGTTGTTGAGCCATGAGCAAGCGATTGGTATTTTCGTCGTCCACTACAAGAATGTTTGCCGCAGCATCATGTATGTCGCGAGTCGTAGTTTCGGCGATACTGCTCTGAGATTTCTCGCCAAAGTCAGCGCGTCGAATGAGGGCACGATTTGCAGTGGAGTTCAGATTGCGCGGCGCTGTATCGGCCACCGGCAGGCAGAAAGTGAACTGAGCGCCATTGCCGGGGTTGCTGCTGACAGTCAGGTCTCCACCATGCAACTTCACCAGACTTCTGGCAATTGCCAGGCCAAGGCCTACGCCACTGCGGCGATCAGAGGCACATCCTCCCTTCTCGAAAGCATTGAATATGATGCGCTGGTCTTCTGGAGAAATACCAGGGCCTGTATCAGTGACCGAAATACGCACCGTGTTCGGCTGGGTCACGTTGGCCGCAACAGTGATCTCGCCCTGGTGTGTGAACTTGGTGGCGTTGGAAACCAGGTTCAGGAGAATTTGATGCAGTCGGTCCTCGTCCGCAAGAACCGGCGGCAGCTCCGCTGGAACGTTGTTGATAATCAGCAGTCTCTTTTCGGCAGCCATCGGTGCGTTGATGGCAATGACCAGGCTGGTCAGGCTGCGGAGATCCACGGCCTTGAGTTCGAGAGGCATGGCGTTGTGGCGGACCGCGGAGAAATCCAGAAGATTGTCGATCAGCCCGATCAGTCGTGCGCCGCTGGAACTGATCAGTTCGAGGTTCTGCTTGATGGTACGCACAGACTGGGGGTCGGTGGCACCGGTGATCTTCAGTGTCATCTCGGCGAGTCCGTTGATGCCATAGACGGGGGTGCGCAGCTCATGAGAAATGTTCGCCAGCAATTCATCCTTGATGCGATCTGACTTGCGCAGGTTTTCAATGGCCATCTGCTGCGCCTCGTCCTTTTCCGAGCGCAATGAGTTGTAGCGGAATGCCAGGCCGAAGGAGAGCAGCAGGACGTGTGCCAGCATGGAGAGTTCGTAGGCCTGGGTGGTGAACCAGTTACCTGGAACAAGTCGCCACACCTGGTAGCTCATCTGCACGCTGGCTCCCAGCAACAGGATGCTGCTGGCAGCGAGGTGCACACGAGCAGTTGCAATTCCTCTGCGTATCGCATCGAAGTTGGTATAGAAAATCAGCAGAATCGCTGCAATGATCAACGCCAGATACGCACTCTGAACGATCTTTTCGTCTTCCAGCAACGACAGAGGCAGACTCAGTGCGAACAGGCCTGTCAACCATCTGATCTTGCGATCCAGCCCGGCGTTGTAACTGGCCACCTGCAGCAGCGAACGATGAAACAGTAATGTGGTGATTCCCATGAGGATATAGATATCCCGCTCCATGATGTTGATGAACCACGGATTGATCCACTCGGAATCGTTCACGAAGCGAGCGTGCTTGGAATCCAGGAACAGAAATACCAACTGTACAGCGATGGCCAGCACGTAGTAGAGGTAGCTGCGCTCCCGAATCGAGAGAAACAGAAAGAAGTTGTAGCAGATCATCGCCAGCAGAATGCCGTATTTGATGCCGAAAACGACCGTGACGTTGGTTTCGTGTTCCCGAAAGGCGCCGTCCTGCCAAAGAGTGATGGGCAGGCGCAGATCCCGCGCGGACTCAATGCGCAGATAGATCTGTCGATCCGTCTGCGGATTGAGCCGCAGCGCATAGCCCCCGCTCAGAGTCTTGAGTTCTTCGGCTGTTGTGTATCGACCAAGCCGCTCACTATGGAGCAATTCTCTGTTGGCGCCGAAGACGAATATATCGCTCCCACCGCGGGCTATGCCTTCCACGTGTTTCGGAGGACCGATTTCCAGAATCCACGGCAAGGCAAGGGCGTTGTCGCGCCAGTCAATATCGAAACGTATCCAGTAGGCGGAGCGGGTCAGGCCGAAATGCAGCTCCTGTGCGCTGTTCGATCGGAAGTTGGCTGCGAATTCAGGGGCAGAGACGTCATCGATGGTCAGCGCCAGACCGGGATCTTCGTAGTAACTGGCGTGGGGGGCCAGCACGTGTCTCGGGAGGTCGCCACTGATTTCCGCAGGCTGTGCGATGGCGCCGCAGGCAATACACAAGGCCGCAGCAAGGATAACTCTTGAAAGTATGGAGGGGAGCACGGATTCCTGAGCCTTGTGAGATAGCAATTGCAGCTTAATTCAGCGTTGTAGCCCTTTCAAGGATTTGTCGTCACCGGGCTGACAGACACCTGATCTGACAGGTCAAACCGGAGGGCCGGTGGGGGTGCTCCACGCGCTGTCACAATCAGTAATAATTTCACGGGACAGCTATACCTGTTCTCGAGAATGGTACATACTCAAGGCCTGACTGGTGCGATACCAGAGCGATAATGAAATGGTGTAACCATGAAATCGTCAACAATTGCACTCCTGGCTTCCCTGACCCTTCTGGCCTCATCCTCAGTTTTTGCTCAGACGGACGCGCGGTTGAAGACGTGGTTGAGTCTTCAGGATACCGACAGCAAGTTCTCGGAACGTTCCCGAACGCTGGGGGTCAACTCGGCTGTGCTCAATGCCATCGGCGACAATGCCGTCGTGTTCAGACGCGGGCCTGTCGATGCCCGTACCACTTATGAACGGATCAATCCCGAACAGGCCCAGCGTGCCACGCTGGAGTCCCGTGCCAACTACATCGAATTTTCCCGCGCAGGCGACCTTGGTTTGACCGCTGGCCCCTATCGGCACACGGTCGGAGCCGGGGAAGATCAGCGCCGTACCTACGGACACTTCATCACGATCTATCGGCAGTTCGCGGGTGAGTGGCGTCTGATGGCGGACATGGTAGTGCGTGTGCCAGGCGTGTTGAGCCTGGACGTCAATCCGCAGATCAGTGAAACGGAAAAAGCCATTGCCGAATCCGCGCCAGCGGAGATAGCAGCCAAGAACACACTGGAGTCGCTGGTAGCGGCAGAAGATCTGTTTATCCGTGCGATCAACTTCAGGGGAGGGCGCCGAGCCATTCTGCGTTACGGACTTGATACGCAGAGAGTCTACGTGCCTGGCATGGCGCCCGGTATAGGCAGTGAGTCTGGCAGCATGGCATACGGCGCGTTTCTCGACGAGCACATGGACATGTCATTGCTGACTCATCAGCCCGGCGGTGCCTACATGGCTGAGTCTGGAGATGTCGGCTACACCTACGGTACCATGATGGCCGAAGGCTCTAACTTCAGTACGAATTACCTGCGTTTCTGGCGCTTTACCGCTTCCGGTGAGTGGAAGATTGCCGTGGAAGTGCTCAACCCGTTCTGATCGTGAGAGAACGGGGTTTCGCAAATCAGTTGCGCTCTGCGATCTCGATTTTCCTGGTCCCGAAGTTCTGCGTCTCTCCCGAGACTCCCTTCGTCCTCAATGACATTTCAACTTCCCCGCCGGGAATTGCGGAGCCCTCTACCGAGAACTCGAATCCCAGATTCGGAGCGTTCGGATCACTCAAGACCTGCATTGCTGTCACTACGTCAGGTCGCGCAGTGCCGTATTCTGCCATCCCTACAGGGATGTCATCGATCAGCACTTCGATCGTGCCCACTCCCAGACCTTCATTGATGATCCATCCAGAGATTGTCAGAACGTCTTCGACAGTCGCGCCCTCCGCAGGTTGATCCACCCAGCCCAGCGATGGCCTGGGGCAGGCGTTCGTTGTGCTGTCACCGCCAATATTGCTGCCGTGATAAAAACTGAATGCCTTCTCGCCATCGAAAAGGGTCAGTTGTTCCACGAATTCCAGACGAGCGAACTGGGTGCAGGCACGCGAGAGAACGGTGATCTTGTCCGGAACCGTCAAGGTGCTGTCTTCAGTGATGAAGAGTGCCGAGTCTCCCACCTTGGAGGCAAGACCCTCCTGATTGTTTCCCCACAGAGCGTACTGGAACGCGCGACCATCGCGAGCGGCCTTGTCGTCGTCGATGTTGTAGACAGGAATATCCCTTTCAAGGCTGAGCTCCAGCTGCGCCCCCGTATAGTAGTTGTCGGTAACGATCAGTGCCACGTCGCCCATGTCTGATCTGTTCAGAAGTTCGCGGACATGCGTGCCGAGCTCGCTCCAGCCTGCCATCTTGTTGGAGAGCACGCCCTTTCCGAGCAAGGGCCTCAGCTGGTCCTGCAGGCTCTGCGAGCCCACGCCCAGCAGGGCAATCAGGGAGCCCGTGAATCCCATGCCCACAGCAAGAACCAGGAGGCGCGCAGCAGCGGCTGGACTGATGCGGGCGCTGAGTCTGGCGTGCAGATCGCGCAGCGTTTCCGGCAGGAACAGTAACAGTGGCAGGTAACCTGACAATGGCCAGTGGATGGAGGTGCGAGTACTGTCGGTCCATGGCGCCAGCACAAGATAGACACCCAGATTGACCAGCGCCAGCAGAGCGAAGAGACCGCGGCGGGAGTCCCCCTGGCACGCCCGACGTAGTAATGTCAGTAATGTGTACAGCAATGCAACATAGAGCAGGGGCGTGACCAGCACGGCCTGCTTCAGAGGATGCAGCAATCCCTCGAGCTGAAACTCCCATGGGTGTCGTTCCAGAAGGTGATAGTCAATCCCGCTCAGCTGATTGCCTAGATTGAAGGCGACGGCAGGGTAGAGACCAATGATGAGCAGCGCGACAGCGATCCACAGCCCGGGGTTTTTCCAGTGCCGATGCTGATCACGAAACACCAGCAAGTAGATGAACGCCGCGACGATATAAAGCGCAAAGCGGTAATGTGTACTGACGCCAAGTGCTGCAACGAGCCCGGTGGCGATCCAGAATTTCAGAGAATCGAGACGGGTGGCGCGCTCGAGGCATCCCGCCAGCAGCACCCCGAAAAACAGCAGTGGTACATCCGGTACAGCAAGGAGTCCCAGAAAAGCGCCGAGCGGCAGACACAGGGTCAGCGTGGCTGCCTCTCTTGCCTGCTGGCGCGGCATCAGAGGGAGGGCCACCCAGTACACAAGAAAGGGAATGCTGCTACCCATGAGGAGAAACAGGGAACGTACAGCGAAGGCAGAGTGACCGAGCAGGAAGGTGCCGGTTCCGGACAACAGTGCTGCCATGAAGGGAAGGTCGCTGTACGCAAGTGCGGGGCGAGTAGACGCCTGCCAGTAGAAGATCTCGTCGCTGTAAAGATCCAGCACTGCTGCAAATACCAGTTTCAGTGCGGCAATGACCAGAAAGCCGACGAAAAAGTATCGAGTAATGTTCAGGGAGTGGCTTGCAGTAGTGTTGGTCAATCCGGGGGTCCTTGTCTTGATCTTGCTGGTCTTGCGCCGCTTTTCAGTTGACGGCTTTGCAGGCGCGAATCTTAGCATGATGAGAAGGGTTGCAGGATCGAATGCAAAGATGTCATCAGTTACGTTTGACAATCATTCTCATTAAGGTTTAAGATTGATCGCAACTGAGGAGTCACCCATGTACGTATGTATCTGCAGACAGATCACCGATAGCCAGATTCGCGAAATGTGCCGCCAGGGCTCCAGCCGTCTGTCAGATCTGCGGGACAAACTGGGCGTTGCCTCAGAGTGCGGCAAGTGCGGTCAACACGCTCGCAGCATTGTCAGTGAATTCAAGGGCTCCACGTCCTTCGTCAACGCAGTCGCGGTCTGACACGCCCGTTTCACCTCCTGCTCTCCCGCTCCCTCTTTTCCCCTTTGCAATCTTTTCTTTTGGCTCGCATGGCCGGTGATTGCGCGGAAACAAGAGCCGGAATGAGTTTGTTTATCATTAATATCAACATGTTACAGATGAGCCCCGGCTTGACAATCTTGTCTTGAAGGCACACCCTAGTCCTACGTTTTACTGACAAGGAATCAATCATGAAAGCAGATGCGACAGTCCTCAAGCACCTCAACAAGGCGCTTGGCAACGAACTCATTGCCATCAACCAATACTTCCTGCACTCCAGAATGTACCGCGAATGGGGGCTGGGCAAGCTGGCCAGCAAGGAATACGAAGAATCCATCGATGAGATGAAGCATGCGGATGAACTGATCGAACGCATTCTCTTCCTCGAAGGTCTGCCCAATCTGCAGAATCTGGGCAAGCTGTTGATCGGTGAGAACACTCTCGAGATGCTGCAGTGTGATCTGAAGCTGGAGATGCTGGCGCTGCCAACGCTCAAGGAAGGCATTGCCTATGCCGAGTCCGTGCAGGATTATGTCAGCCGAGACCTGCTCGCCTCCATCCTGCGCAGCGAGGAGGAACACGTGGACTGGCTTGAGACTCAGCTGGCGCTCATCGAGAAGATCGGTATCGAAAACTATCAACAGTCCATGATCTGACTCTGAAGCTGACTTGTCGGCTGGACACATCGTGTGCAGCCAGCAAGTCAGGTTGACAGTCGTGTCACGCAGCTGACACATTCAGACTGTAGCATTACAGCCTTGTTTCCCTGCGGACGCTCCTGCCCGGAAACCCAACATCCGGAAACACAACACTTATGTATGCGTGCATCGACCTGGGATCGAACAGCTTCCACCTGCTCATTGCGCGGTGGCAGGATGGTCAGTCGCAGATCGTTGAGCGTTTCAGCAATATCGTTCAGCTCGGTGAAGGCGTGCCTCTGACCGGAGAGATATCGCCTGCAGCTTTTGCACGTGGCATCGACTGCCTGCAGGACTTCGTGCGAGTGATGGGGCAGCACCCGGTGACGCAGTACTGGGCACTGGGCACCAATGCTCTTCGGCTGGCCCGCAATGCCCCCGAGTTTCTGCAGCGCTCCCGTGAACTGGGCCTGGAGATATCGGTCATCTCGGGTATCCAGGAAGCCATTCTGGTCTATGCCGGAGTCTTGTCGAGTCTCCCACCTTCCGATATCCCACGACTTGTGATCGATATTGGTGGTGGCAGTACCGAGCTGATTGTCGGCCGACAGGAGCATCGTTTGACAACCAAGAGTCTCGCCATTGGCTGCGTCAGCTGGCGGGATCGGTTCTTTGCCTCACTCCCCACAGATCCTGCGGCACTCGAGGCCAGGCTTGATGAGGCAACGAGCGAGGCTGCGGCTGTCTTTGCGGCCGTGAAGAAGGATATCCTGCGGCATCCCTGGAGTGAGGTTTATGCTTCATCGGGAACCGCGAAAATGCTGGCGGCGGTATGTCAGCAGAAGGGGTATGCCGAAGGTGAAATCACACTCGACGCTCTTGAGGCCCTCAAGCCGGATGTGCTGGCCTGCGCCGCCGATGCCAACCTGCTCCTGCCGGGACTCAAGGATCGCCGCAAGGACCTGCTCATGCCCGGTTGGGCGGTACTCAGCGGGATGATGCGTACCTATGGGCTGCGGAGCCTGAGATTCAGTCCTACTGCACTGCGTGAAGGCATGCTGGATTACATGATGCGCAATGGTACGGACACGGCTCTGTTGGGACGCGACTGGCTGCCCGAAATCAGTCAGACCGAACTGTAACGTACTGTCGCCAGTTGATTGAGCAAGCGGGTCTGCACCGCTTCACTCATGTCGCCTTCCAGTGGTTCCAGCTGTCGATAACTGCCGTCTGCCTGCAGTTCCCAACTCTGTCTGCGGTCCGCGAGATAAAGCTCCATTTCTTCCAGAATCCGGTTGACCCATTTCTTTCTCTGGATCGGGAATGCGACCTCGATGCGGTGCATCAGGTTTCTTTCCATCCAGTCTGCGCTGGAGCAATAGAGCTGCTGCGGATTGTTCTCGAAATAGAATACTCGGGAGTGTTCCAGGAAGCGGCCAATGATCGAGACGACGCGGATATTGTCCGAGACGCCCTTGAGGCCCGGTTTCAGGCAACAGATGCCACGAATGATCAGATCGATCTTCACCCCTGCGCGAGACGCCGAGTAGAGCTCGCGGATGATATCCGGGTCAGTCAGGGAGTTCATCTTCGCGACGATACGTGCGGATTTGCCCTCCTGCGCGGCGGCCCTCTCCTGATGAATCATGCGAATGAGGGACTTCTTCAGGCGGAACGGCGCATGGATCATCACGTCGGGAATGATGCGTTTGCCCATGCCGGTGATCTGTTGGAAGACCTTGTGCACATCGGCACAAAGCACTTCGTCGCAGGTCATCAGGCCATAGTCGGTGTAGACCAGTGAGGTCTTGCGATGATAGTTGCCAGTGCCCAGATGGGCATAGCGCTTCAGCTTGCCCCCCTCGCGGCGTACGATCAGCAGCATCTTGGCGTGGGTCTTGTAGCCCATCACGCCATATACCACGACGGCCCCGGCTTCCTGCAACCTGCTCGCGAACTGCAGATTTTCCTTCTCGTCGAAGCGCGCGCGCAGCTCGATCACCACCGTGACTTCCTTGCCGTTGCGGGCTGCTTCCGACAAAGCTTCCACCAGCTCGGAGGATTCATTGGTGCGATAGAGAGTCTGCTTGATCGA
>Ga0155965_1016_pt2 | contig 15597 bp, 15 predicted proteins | sample RifCSPlowO2_02_FD_107619 | JGI IMG/M metagenome (GOLD analysis project Ga0155965, IMG submission 107619) | Gammaproteobacteria bacterium RIFCSPLOWO2_02_FULL_57_10
GCGTCAACTCACGATCCTGAATCGCCGGTTCGAAAAAGCCGTAGTAGCGACCTTCCGGGTTGATGATGAGAATGTTGCCGCTGTGATCAATCAGGTAGTCGTCCGGTGCCTGCCCGGCGGCGTGTCCGGCATGGGCGTCCTGACCTGTTGCTTGTGATGGGGGCGGGGAGTGAGCGATGAAGAGTTGACGTGCCAGTGAGGCGACATCCGCGTAAGGCCCATTCAATCCAAGAAAATCAGGATGGAACGAGCTCATGTAATCCGCCAACTTCTGCGTGGTGTCCCTTTCAGGATCAACACTCACCATGACAACACGCGTGTCACTGCCGTAAGTGTCTGCGGGAAGCGCCTGATAGAACTGATTCAGCTCGGTCAGAGTGAGCGGACAAATGTCCGGGCAGGACGTGAAACCGAAGAAGATCAGTGTCCATCCACCCAGCAGGTCATCCTGCGAGAACTCTCGCCCTCTGTGATCCTGCAGGCTGAAAGGCTGCAGCGTCACCGGCTGCTCGTAGACAAGCGCGCCGAGCTCTCGCAACTCCTCTGCACTCAGTCGCTCGGGACCTCCTCCGGTAATCCGGTTATAGGTGAGGCCAAGCACAAGCACCACAAAGACGAGGCAGGATAAGACAGTGATCTTGATGTTGTTGTTCATGCGAAGCTTCTTCCCATCAGGACAAGAGGTCAGGCAGCGCCGACCGATAGTGGTCCGCCAGCAGGACAACGAAGAGCACCATCAGGTAGACAATCGAGTATCGGAAAGTGTCCATGGCCGTTGAAGGCTTGGGGCGATACATCAGCAGAAGCGACCACGCCAGGAAGCCCAGACCGAGTACAACGGCAGCCAGCAGATACAGCGGGCCACTCATCCCTATCAGGTAAGGCAGCAGCGTGATCAGGAACATGATGATGGTGTAGAGAATGATGTGGATCTTGGTGACGTGCTCCCCGTGAGTCACTGGCAGCATCGGAATACCCGTCTTGGCATATTCATCCTTGCGGTGAATGGCCAGTGCCCAGAAGTGCGGGGGCGTCCACGCGAAGATGATCAGAACCAGAATCAGTGCGCCCGGCTCAATGGTCCCTGTCACGGCTGACCAGCCGAGTAGCGGAGGCATGGCACCGGACAAGCCTCCGATCACGATGTTCTGGGGAGTGGCGCGCTTCAGGTAACCGGTATAGATGAAGGCATAACCTATAAAGGAGGCTAGCGTCAGCCAGGCACACAGCGGATTGACCCAGAACAGCAGAATCAACATGCCCGCCACACCAATGGTGGCCGCGAAGATGGCAGCCTGCTTCTGGTCGACCCGGCCCTGAGGTATAGGGCGGTTATGAGTGCGCTTCATCACCGAGTCGACCTTGTAGTCGATCAGGTGGTTGACCACAGCACCGGAACCCGCCACCAATGCGATGCCGATGTTGCCAAGGATAAGAATATCCAGCGGAACCATGCCTGGCACGGCCAGAAACATTCCCACCATTGAGGTGAGTATCATCAGCATGACCACGCGTGGCTTGCACATCTCGTAGTAATCACGCCAGCTAACTGATTGTTTTTCGGCCAGATCTGTCACAGATTTCCTCTCATTTCCGCAGCGGGGCCACGATTGAGGCGCTGATTGTACTAAAAGTCAGGCTGAAATGGTTCACGAAGTTCAGCGAAACCTCACCTTGCTGCATTTGCCGCGCCTCCACCGAAGAAAATCACGTGCCTGCTGCGTCTCTCTGCTGTCGTGAATATCAGGAAGCGGGGGTTGATGGCTCAGGATTCAACCACGTTTCAAAATCCATCTCAACCTGTTCCAGCGCTTACGGTGCCACTTGAAATTCTTCTCTGGACCACCAGATTTCTTCTCGACTGGATGAAAAAACTGGCTCTTCTCGACGTCTTTTTTGTCACCGCGTCGCGCACAGTCGGCATCTGAAAAAGATGGCGACAATCAAAATTGGAAGATGTAAAGTAAAAGTGAGCCCATGGAAGGGAGTAAGTGTCGTCGAAATTGTCAGCAATTTTTACATCAATAAAGAGCAGGAGAAGCCTTATGAAATGCATTTATTATCTGTCACCCTCTCTGAAAAGCACGCATCAGATTTCGGACGATTTACACTCCATCGGAGTCGACGACTGGTTTCTGCACATCGTGAGCAAGGATGAAAGCGGCCTCAGCAAAGAGCGCCTTCACTCAAGCAATTACCTCGAAACCCTCGATGTCATTCGCGACGGACTCATTGGCGCAGCTGCAGGCTTCAGCGCAGGTGTGCTGTTTGCACTGCTGTCGATGGCACTGGAACCCTTCGGTCCAGATGTTCCCCTGCTTGGGTACGTTGCGATGGTTTTCGTGCTCAGCTGCTTCGGCGCATGGGTTGGAGGACTTGTCGGTATCGCCAGCGAGAACAAGAAACTCGCCAATTTCCACGATGAAATCGAGAGCGGCAAGTACCTGATCCTCATTTACGCCAAGAAGGAACAGGAACAGAAAATCATGCAGATGATGAGCGCCAAGCATAACGAAGCACAACTGGCCGCCGTCGACGCGCACTTCCTCAATCCCTTCGCGCAGCTCAAGCTGAGCTGATTCCTCAGACTATTTGTTCGGCAGGTCATGATCCTCGGCCGAATATCTTCAAGTGCAATATGGCTCTTTTGTAACGATCCGGAGTGGAATCACCCCCTCCGGATTGATTCATTTATGGCATGAAAATGACTTCCTGATCGCGCGTAGAAGCCCCGGATAAAAGCACTTGCGGTCATTTTGCCAATAATATACGATCGATCGAGCTGAAGATTTCGACGAATTCTTGAGCTAGACGATATATGTAGCACGTTGATCGCCCATCCATTTAATAATAATAAAGGAGGGAACGACGTTGTGAACGCGATTTTCTGTACCGTTCGTAGTCAACTGCGTGACTTTAGTCGAAGCAATAACCACTCTTACTGGAATTTTGCTGGCAGTATCAAAACTCAATCGCTGGTTCGTGCTCAAGGCCGGGTCCAGTGATGACAACTCCGAATTCTGATATCCGGGTATCTGTAGCCCGGCTCCTTACTCCGCCGTATCACGGCAGGCGTTCTTTCGTCTCGCGAAAGACCCGCCACGATTCCCGCTCGCAATACCCTGCACAGTCTTCACTGTTGCCCGTCATGTACTCATCTTTCACAAGGATTAACAGCATATGGCTATAGCAGTCGTTCTGGTTCTATTGGTCGTTGGTTCGGTGGTCTTTCACTTTGCGAGCCCGTGGTGGTTCACCCCACTCGCATCGAACTGGGGAACCATCGATTTCACCATCAATCTGACGTTCTGGGTGACGGGCGCTGTCTTCGTGGCAGTCAACCTGTTCATGGCCTACTGCGTGTACCGATTCCGACACAAGGCGGGGCACAAGGCCGTTTACGAGCCCGAGAATGCGAAGCTCGAGATTGGTCTTTCAGCGGTGACAGCTGTAGGTGTGATTGCGATGCTGGCTCCGGGCCTTTTTGTGTGGGCAACCTTTGTCACAGTGCCGGAAGAGGCCACTGAGTACGAAGTGGTTGGACAGCAGTGGCAGTGGAGTTTCCGCTACCCAGGCAATGACGGCGTTCTCGGCACTGTCGACACCCGCCACATCAGCGAGGCAAATCCCTTCGGAATCAACCCGGAGGATCCCAACGGCCAGGATGACATCCTCGTGAAAGACCCCGAAATGTACCTGCCTGTTGGCAAGCCGGTGAAGGCTCTTCTGCGTTCGAAGGACGTACTGCACAACTACACAGTGCCGCAGTTCCGCGTGAAGATGGACCTCGTTCCAGGCATGGTGACCTACTTGTGGTTCACGCCAACGGTAGTTGGGAGTTACGACATTCTCTGCGAAGAACTGTGCGGTATCGGTCACCATGTGATGAGAGGCAAGGTCGTTGTTGCGGAACAAGCTGACTATGACGCATGGCTGAGTCGTCAACCCACGTATGCTCAACTGGCCGGAATGTCTGCACCAAATGCCGCCGCAGGACAGCAGCAATATGCAGTCTGCGCGAGCTGCCACGGCCAGCAGGGAGAAGGCAACCCGGCTCTGAATGCGCCCAAGTTGAACGGCCTGCAATCCTGGTACATCGAAAGACAGCTCAAGTACTACCAGCAAGGTGTGCGCGGTGCTCATCCGGATGACGTGTATGGAAGACAAATGGCACCCATGGCGTCAATGCTGAGCACTGATGAAGCTGTTCGCAACGTCGCGGCCTATATCAGTCAGCTTCCCGTCACCGATGCTCCTGCAACCGTTTCAGGCAATGCCGCCAACGGCATGAGCATATACAACGCGAACTGCGCAGCCTGCCACGGCAAGGACGGAAAGGGCAGTTGGGCAACCGATGCGCCGAACCTTGTTGGCATGAGCGACTGGTACGCCTATACACAACTGAACAATTTCAAGGCGGAGATTCGCGGCGCTCACTCGGATGATGACTACGGCGAGCAGATGGTGTCGATGGCGACTGCCATGCGCAACGAAGAACAGCTCAATGATGTGCTCAGCTATATCAACTCATTGCAGTAACAGGAGGAAAATTCAATGGCCTACGTTCCTTTAGCTGACCAAGATCACGAGCACGAGCTTCACGATCCGCATACATTCATAACAAAGTACGTCTGGAGTCAGGATCACAAGGTGATTGCCATCCAGTATGGTGGCACAGCCATTCTGGTGGGCCTGGTCGCGCTGGGTCTGTCCGTGATGATGCGCCTCCAACTCGGATTCCCGGACACCTTTTCGCTGATTGATCCCAGCTCCTATTATCAGGCCGTCACGATGCACGGCATGATCATGGTGGTCTATCTGCTCACGGCATTGTTCCTCGGCGGGTTCGGAAACTATCTCATTCCGCTGATGTGCGGTGCGCGGGACATGGTCTTCCCGTTTCTCAACATGTTGAGCTTCTGGTTCTATTTGCTGTCGGTGCTGATTCTGCTGTCGAGCTTTTTTGTGACAGGTGGCCCCACTGGAGCAGGATGGACGCTCTATCCGCCACAGACCATCACACCGGGAACCCCTGGGCATGAGACGGGCATTCTGTTGATGCTGATTTCCCTCGGTGTTTTCATCGTTGCCTTCACCATGGGCGGTCTCAACTACGTCACGACTGTATTGCAGGCAAGATCACGCGGACTGACCATGATGCGCCTGCCTCTGTCAGTGTGGGGAATTCTCACGGCAACCGTGCTGGGTCTTTTCGCATTCCCCGCGCTGCTCGTGAGCGCCATCATGATGACCTTCGATCTCATGCTTGGCACCAGCTTCTTCATGCCTGCCATCATGGCCGCAGGCGAACAGCTCGATTACAACGGCGGCAGCCCGATTCTGTTCCAGCACCTCTTCTGGTTCTTCGGACACCCCGAAGTGTACATCGTGGCACTTCCTGCGTTCGGGCTGGTGTCTGATGTGCTGAGCACCCACGCCAGAAAAAATATCTTCGGTTACCGCATGATGGTGTGGGCAATCGTCGCCATCGGTGGACTCAGCTTCGTCGTGTGGGCACACCACATGTATGTCAGCGGCATGAATCCCTACTTCGGATTCTTCTTCGCGACAACAACACTGATCATCGCAGTGCCAACCGCGCTCAAGGTTTACAACTGGGTACTGACTCTGTGGGAAGGCGACATTCGCCTGAATACTCCGATGTTGTTTGCGATCGGCTTCATCTTCACGTTCATTCACGGTGGTCTGACCGGACTGTTTCTCGGTAACGTGGTGATCGATCTGCCTCTGTCGGATACCTACTTCGTGGTGGCGCACTTCCACATGGTGATGGGCGTATCGCCCGTGCTGGTGGTGTTCGCGGCGCTCTATCACTGGTACCCGAAAATGACCGGCAAGATGATGAACGAGACGCTGGGCAAGCTGCATTTCTGGTGCACCTTCCTCGGCACTTACGCCATCTACCTGCCAATGCACTATCTCGGCTTCCTCGGTGTCCCACGTCGCTATTACGCAATGGGCAGCACGGATTTCATTCCAGAATCTGCTCAGGCTCTGAATGCGAATATCACACTCGCTGCTCTGTTCGTGGCGACTGCCCAGGTGTTGTTCTTCATCAACGTGTTCTGGAGCCTGAAGAATGGCAAGCCCTCCGGCGGCAATCCCTGGGGCGCTACCACTCTTGAATGGCAGACCCCCGATACGCCGCCAAAGCACGGCAACTGGGGCAAGGATCTTCCTGTTGTGCATCGCTGGGCTTACGACTACAGCGTCCCTGGTTACCCGCAGGATTTCATCCCGCAAAACGTGGCGGGTGACTTTGGCGTGTCCGACGATCACGACCACGATGATGCTCCAGCAAAACACGCATAGCAGTCCTGACATAAGGTTGCGGAGATTGAGAGTATGAGTTTCTACAAGCAAGTAACCAGCAAACCGTGGGAGTATCAGGCCCCGGTTCCGGGCTCAGGACCAGAGACTGTCTTTGGTTCCGAAAGCGAAAAGATTGCGCTGACGCTGTTCCTGGTGGTGGTGAGCGTCATCTTCTCTCTGCTGACGGTGACTTACTATTTGCGGATGGATATCGGCGACTGGGTGCCTCTGTCGGATCCCTCGATGCTTTGGTTCAACACGGGGCTTCTGGTTGTCAGCAGCATCCTGTTCCAGTACTCACGAACGAAGGCTCAAGGAGAAGAGAATGTTTCTTCGATCAAATTGGCTTTCTTTGTCGGAGGAGTATGCGCAGTCCTGTTTGTTGGCGGACAGTTGTTCGTCTGGCAGCAGCTTGCCAGCAATGGTCTGGGCGTGGGCAGCAACCCATCGAGCGCATTCTTCTACCTGCTGACGGGCATGCATGGTTTGCATCTTGTTGGCGGACTGTGGGTCTGGAGCAAGACTTCGCTCCGTCTCTTCGGTTCAACCGATGTAGGTGATTCACGACTGAGCATCGAACTTTGCACGACGTACTGGCACTTTCTTCTGGTTCTCTGGGTATTGCTGTTCGCAGTGTTGGCGAATACCTGAACCAGATCGTTCGGAAAAACTGATCTTATAAAACCTATAGGAATCCGGGTATGAGTGAGAATGTAGCAAGCGGTATTGCAGCGCCCAGACCAGGTCTGCCAGGTTTGGTGGACGACTGGTCTTCAGACAAGCAGACCTATCATGTGCCATGGGGCAAGGCCATGATGTGGATCTTCCTCGTCAGTGACACATTCATCTTCTCGTGTTTTCTGATCGGGTACATGACCGTCAGGATGTCGACCGCGGAGCCGTGGCCACTGCCCAGCGAAGTATTCGCGCTGTCGTTCTTTGGCAGTGAACCTATCCCGCTTATCCTGATCGCGATCATGACCTTCATTCTCATCACGAGTAGCGGCACGATGGCGCTCGCGGTGAATTATGGTTATCGCAAAGACAAACGCATGGCCGCGATTCTCATGCTGGTCACAGCGGCGTTCGGTGCATCGTTCGTGGGCATGCAGGTCTTCGAGTGGTCCAAGCTGATTGCTGAAGGTGTGAGGCCTTGGGGAAATCCCTGGGGAGCACCACAGTTCGGTTCCGTATTCTTCATGGTCACGGGTTTTCACGGTCTGCACGTGACGGCAGGCGTGATCTATCTCTGTATTGTTGCTCGCAAGGTGATACGCGGAGACTACGACAAGAAGGGTTATGAGATCGTCGAGATCACGGGGCTTTACTGGCACTTCGTGGATCTGGTCTGGGTATTCATCTTCGCATTTTTCTATCTTTGGTAAGGAGTGAAGCAGATGTCAGCTGATAGCACTGCTGGTGGTCAACAACATCCTCTGGGAATTTACCTGAAGATCTGGATTCTGCTCTTCGTATTGAGCGCCTTCAGTTATATGGTGGATTACCTGGAGTTTCAGGGTTACCTGCGCTGGACCCTCATTCTCATCTTCATGTTCCTGAAGGCTGGCTTCATCGTCGCCATCTTCATGCATGTGATGTGGGAACGTATGGCGCTCATACTGACGATACTGGGGCCGCCGATGGTATTGCTGTTCTTCATCGGCTTCATGGCGATCGAAGGAGACTATACGTTCTTCGCGAGAGTGGATTTCTTCGGTGCTGATCCGAATGCGGTTCCGAATCCTGTTGTTCACGAAGCTGCTCACTGAGTCAGAATGATCTGAAAAAAGAAAGGGCCGGTTATCACAGATACCCGGCCCTTTCTTTTTTGCACTGCACGCTCAACCCAGGCTGGAATACTTCAGCAGAGTTTCAAGATCGGACATGATGTCCTCGGCGGTGTGCTCGTCCGTGTAGTACATCATCACGTTGCCCACTGGATCGATCAACACGATATAGCTCTCCGAGGCCAGTGAAAGGTCCACTCCGGCCTCCCGCATATTCTGTTCCAGTACTTCTCTTTCACTGAATGCGACGCCCATGCTGGGAAACTCGGTCTGGAACAGCCGAGTCACTTCCGAACTGATGGGCGTTGCAGCGGTGTGCAAGTAGTAACGACGGACGCGCTGAATATTCTTGCCCAGTGCGATGTGCAGTTGTTGCATGTAATGAATGCGCTCCTGACACGCCTCGGCACAGTCATTCCCTGTCACGTACAAAAGCAACCATGGACGAATCTGATATTCTTCGTCACCCAGACTGGCAATCTCTTCCTCGAAGTTCCTGAACACCGGCTCGCCGTCTTCGTGTCGCATCGCCAATGCCGAGATGTCCGCGGGTGGCAGAATAAGATTGCCCTTGTTGGCAGTGGCCACAACATCGCCGCTCTCTATGGCGGACTTGAAGGACAACGTTGCCAGCGACACGGGAAGGGCGGTAATCAACAGAAGTACCGCCAGCTTGATCTTGCTTTTCACGTTCTCGTTCATGTTTCCTCTCTGTTTCTTCTCGAAGCAGGATGCTTGAATCCGAAATACACATACATCATCAAAAGAGCTGTCGCCATGGTGAACCACTGCACGGCGTAACCTCTGTGCTTCTCCGGCTGCATGTTGACGATGGGCCAGTTGTCCTGTTCAAGACCGGGAGAACCCGCCATCAATCGCACACTGTAGGGACGCAATGACCATCCGAGTTGGTCGGCGATCTCTTCCATGTTGATGCTCTGAACGACGCGAGGCCAACCAGTTCCATGTTCTTCCTGCACATCACTGAGCAGAAAGGGCTCTTCCAGCGGCACATGGATGGTACCGCTGATCTGCACCTGACCGGATACCACCTCAACTTGAGGCAGCTCGTTTCTGGTTGGGCCCGCTTCGATCCAGCCACGATTGACCAGCAAGTCCACACCGTCATCCGTGCGGAACGGCGTCAGGACTTCATATCCCACGCGGCCCTGAAAAATCCTGTTATCGAGCAGGTAGGAGCGTTCGTTATCGTACTGGCCAGTCGCTTCTATCTTCACGTAGGCAAGATCATCAGACTGCCAGTCCACAGCCTGAACTGCCCGTGCCGACGCCGCACTGCGTGCCGCATGATCAGCCTGCATCGCGATTTTTTCCTGCTCACGTTCGAGTTGCCAGAACCCGAGCCACAACAGCATTGGCATCAACACCGCAGTGAACAGCGAGAGCTTCCAGCCTGGACTGAAGGATACTGATGCCATGCGATCTCGTTCGCCTGTGGTTTCGTGGACGAGGCAAATTGCTCGTTGAGTTTGCTATCATGTGCTCGAACATTTCATTCAGGAAACAACATGCTCAAACTTGTCATCATCCTGTTACTGGCAGGAATTCTGGTCAGCCTTGCTTGTGGCTTTGTCTTCTTCTATCAGGACAAGGGCCGGTCAAAACGAGTGCTGTATGCCCTTGGTGTGCGGATCACACTGGCAGTGTTGATGATGGCATGCGTCGTCTACGGCTTGATGACTGGCGAACTGACTATCCAGGCGCCGTGGCTCTGAAACACCAATTCCGCATTGAATAGTTATTGTGGCGGGTATCACACTCAGTTGACGGCAGCGCAAACCGTTGCCGTCAACTGGTTGGACTGAATCAGAGCAGGTACACGAATATGAACAGGCCGACCCAGACGACGTCCACGAAGTGCCAGTACCAGGATGCTGCCTCGAAACCGAAGTGATCGTCCGGCTTGAAGTGTCCCTTGATTGCTCTAGCCAACATCACTGCCAGCATGAACGTGCCCAGTGTCACGTGAAAGCCGTGGAAGCCGGTCAACAGGAAGAACGTGGAGCCGTAGATGCCGGAGTCCAGTGTCAATCCGTAGTGGGCGTATGCTTCATAGTATTCAAAGACCTGCAGGAACAGGAAGATCACGCCGAGCGCTACAGTGACCGACAGCCACTGAATCAAACCCTTGCGGTTCTCTGCTTTCAGAGCAGTATGCGCAAAGTGTACTGTCACACTCGATGTCATCAGAATCAGAGTGTTCCAGAAGGGCAGGTACTTCGCGAAGAACGCTGGGGTCCACTCCTTGACGTCCATGGCCTCGTGCGGATTCGCGAACAGCTCACTGTTCGGGTTCTCGATCACCGGCCAGACCGCTTCGAAATTCGGCCAGAGAATGTCACCGGTCACACCCTTGTCACCCTCACCACCGAGCCAGGACACTGCAAACGTGCGAACGTAGAAGAGTGCTCCAAAGAACGCGGCGAAGAACATGACCTCGGAGAAAATGAACCAGCCCATTCCCCAGACATATGAGCGCTTGAGCTGGTCGCTGTTCATTCCAGCGTGGTTCTCGCGGATTACTGTGCTGAACCACTGAAACAGAATGAACGACAGTATGATGAAACCAACCAACGCAACCAGTGTGGAGAACGTGGCGCTCTCTGATGACTTGATGTCATTGAGAACGTTGCCCAGTCCGTAAACTGTCAGGAACAGACCAATCGATGCAAAGAATGGCAACTTGGTTTGTTCGGGGACGTAGTAAGTATCGTGGGAGCCTGCACTGGCCATCTTTCTTTCTCCAAAGGTCGTCAAATAACTGTAATCAGTTCACTTTGCTATCTGGCTGCAATCCCTTCAACCGCCACTTCGTAGTCGGTGATGTCATGCAGCGAATAGGACAATGTCAGTTTTGTAATTTTTTCCGGGATGTTTTCGTCCACAAAGAATCTTATGGCCATATCCACCTCTTCACCGGGCTGCAATTCCTGTTCTGCAAAACAGAAGCATTCCAGCTTCTTCAAATATTGCGCTGCTTCATTCGGAGCAACACTTGGAATCGCCTGGCCAGTCATGACGAAGTCGTTGGGATTCCTCGCCTTGTAGCTGACGACCTTGACTTCACCTGGACGTACTGTGACCTGCGCTTCGTTGGGTCCGAAGGCCCAATCCATTCCCGCGCTGTTCTGCGCCAGGAACTGCACAGTGATTTCACGATCACTCACGGGCACCGGCTCGGTTTCCGCAGCCATCTCGTAACGGCCTGATGTCTTGCCGTTGAGGCCAGTGATATCACAGATCACGTCATAGAGAGGAACCAGAGCGAAACCGAACGCGAACATTCCCACAACTGCAAACAGAAGTTTGGTGACCAGTCGTTTGGTGGAAGATGCCGGGCTCTCGCTCTTCATGGTTCTCTCCTCGATTCAGACTTTATTGCGCGTGAATGAGCTTGGGGTCAGGCGGTGTTGCAAACGTGTGGTACGGAGCAGGGGAGTCTACAGTCCACTCCAGACCCTGGGCGCCTTCCCAGACCTGTGCTGTCGCTTTCTTGCCACCCTTCACACACTTGATCACAACGACGAGCAGGATCAGCTGTGACGCACCAAACAGGAAGCCACCGATACTGGAGATCCAGTTGAAGTCGGCAAACTGCAGGGCGTAGTCCGGAATACGACGCGGCATGCCCGCCAGACCCAGGAAGTGCTGCGGGAAGAACAGGATGTTGACGCCAATGAACGACAACCAGAAGTGCAGCTTGCCCAAAGTCTCGTCGTACATGTGGCCGGTCCACTTCGGCAGCCAGTAGTAGGTGGCAGCCATGATGGAGAATACGGCGCCTGGTACCAGTACGTAGTGGAAGTGTGCCACTACGAAGTAGGTGTCGTGATACTGGAAGTCAGCCGGTGTGATCGCCAGCATCAGGCCAGTGAATCCGCCCATGGTGAACAGCACCACGAAGGCGATCGCGAACAGCATCGGCGTTTCGAATGTCATCGAGCCGCGGAACATCGTCGCAACCCAGTTGAACACCTTCACACCTGTCGGCACCGCAATCAGCATGGTGGCGTACATGAAGAACAGTTCACCGGCGATCGGCATGCCCACGGTGAACATGTGGTGTGCCCATACGATGAATGACAGGAAGGCGATTGACGCAGTGGCGTACACCATCGAGTCATAACCGAACAGACGCTTTCTCGCGAAGGTCGGGATGATCGCGGAGACGATACCGAAGGCCGGCAGAATCATGATGTACACTTCAGGGTGACCGAAGAACCAGAACACGTGCTGGAACAATACCGGGTCACCACCACCGGCTGCATTGAAGAAGCTGGTGCCGAAGTGGATGTCGAACAGCATCATTGTCACCACACCAGCAAGCACTGGCATTACGGCAATCAGCAGGTACGCAGTGATGAGCCAGGTCCACACGAACAGAGGCATCTTCATCAGCGTCATGCCAGGAGCGCGCATGTTCAGAATGGTTGCGATGATGTTGATCGAACCCATGATGGATGAAGCACCCATGATGTGCACCGCGAAGATGAAGAACGTCACTGTCTCAGGCGCGTACGTCGTCGACAGCGGGGCGTAGAACGTCCAGCCGAAGTTCGGTGCGCCTGCTTCCATGAACAGCGTTGCGGACAGCATTGCGAACGCGAACGGCAGAATCCAGAAGCTCCAGTTGTTCATGCGTGGCAACGCCATGTCCGGCGCCCCGATCATCATCGGGATCATCCAGTTGGCCAATCCCACGAATGCGGGCATTACCGCACCGAACACCATGATCAGACCATGCATGGTCGTCATCTGGTTGAAGAAGTTGGGGTCTACCAGTTGCAGACCCGGTTGAAACAACTCTGCCCGTATAACCATGGCGAACGTACCGCCAAGCAGGAACATTGCAAAGCTGAACCACAAGTACATGCTGCCGATATCTTTGTGGTTGGTTGTATACAACCAACGCGTGAAACCTTTCGCGGGACCGTGATGATGATCGTCGTGTGCTGCGCTCATTTGTTCAAATGTCCTCTACTGTGCTTCTTGCAGGATTGTGTTGACGTCGGCGGGCTGCACGAGATCGCCCGTGGTGTTGCCGAACGAGTTCCTGATAAATGTGATAACTGCCGCCAATTCGATCGGGTTCAGTTGACGACCGTAAGCAGCCATCGCCGTGCCAGGAACACCATTTATCAGAAGATCGATATTCGCACGCAGATCGCCGTTGACGACATCACTGCCAGCCAGTGCCGGGAACGCAGGTGGCAGACCAGTACCCGCAGCCTGGTGACAGGCCACACAGTTTCTGGCGTAAATCTGCTCACCGTTTTCAAGTGCTTCACTCATGGTCACAACATTGTTGGCCATTTCACGAGTCACACGAGCTTGTTCCTGCTTTTCTGCGTACCAGGCGTCGTATTCTTCCTGTTCAACTGCGTGAACGACGATTGGCATGAAGCCATGATCAAGGCCACAAAGCTCGGCACACTGACCACGGTAAATGCCGGGCTCTTCCACAATCGTCCAGGCCTCGTTGATGAAACCCGGGATAGCGTCTTTCTTTACAGCAAATGCAGGTACCCACCAGGCGTGAATCACGTCGTTCGCAGTCACGAGGAAGCGGACTTTCTTGTTGATTGGAATCACTAGGGGATTGTCGACATCAAGCAGGTAGTGTTCCTGCTTGGGAAGATCGTTGCTGATCTCTTCTCTGGACGTGCTCATGATGCTGTAGAAGGAGACTTCTTCTTCGTTGGCGTCCTGGCGCAGGTATTTGTACTCCCAGCGCCACTGGTAGCCAGTCACCTGAATGTCGATCTCGGACTCTGAAGAGTCATAAGCCTCTGTCAGGACGCGAGTCGCTGGAATTGCCATAAGAATCAGAATGACAAACGGAATGACCGTCCAGATGATCTCAACCTTTGTGCTTTCATGGAAAGTAGCAGAAACGGCACCTTTTGATTTGCGGTGGTTGATGATGGACCACAGCATCACTCCGAATACAACTACCCCGATGGCAACGCACCACCAGAGAATCTGCATGTGAAGGTCGTAAGTGTCTCTACTGATTTGGGTTACACCCTGGGTCATGTTCAGTTCCCAGGCTGCCTGCAGATTGGTGCTGAACAGCGTTAACGCAGCAACCACCAGGCCTAACCACAGCTTTGCTTTAGGCAACATTCGCCGTGTCTCCATAATAAGAAAAAGGCTGAGTGAAAATTTAATCGTTATTTTTACGCCGGCCCATTCGCTGAGGGCTGGCAGCTAAGATTACAGCTACGATCTGAGTTAAGCCTGAGGTCGCCAAAGGTAGCAACCATGGTTCTATCTGAATGGATTGATAGACAGGAAAAACAACCGAATCACCGCATACAGCGAGCAGGAAACGCCCCGGAAAAGGCCAGGAAGAATACTTGTAACCAGCTCAAGATCACGCGGGTGCAATAAAAGCGCGGGCATTATAGCAAGGCTTGAATTTAAAATGCCATCCTCAAATTGGCGCTCAGATGCCGTAAACCTTGACAAATGACAAGGTCAGCGGACGATTCAATCGACCATTCACCTCAAGAGACCGTCCTGTTTCAACAATGATTCAATCCTCGGCTCCCTGCCCATGAAGTCGGTAAAAAGCTCCAGAGGATCTGCGCCCCCTCCCTTGGACAACACCTTGTCAAGAAACTGCGTGCCCGTCGCGGTGTTGAAGACCCCCTCTTCCGAGAAACGCGAAAAAACATCCGCAGAGAGAACTTCTGCCCATTTGTAGCTGTAATACCCGGCTGCGTATCCACCGGCGAAAATATGCGAAAAACTGTTCTGGAAGCGATTGAACTCAGGGACAGGATAGACCGAAGTAATCGTTCGCACACGCTGCATCAACTGGGAAACCTGAGCATCTGTTATCGGCCCGAGCAACTGGTGCAGCTGGAAATCGAAGAGAGCAAATTCCAGTTGTCGCACCGTCTTCATGCCGGCCTGGAAGTTTCTCGCCGCCAGCAACTTGCCCAACAGGTCCGCCGGGAGACTCTCTCCGCTTTCATGATGGCCAGAGATCATGCCGATCGCGCGGCTGTCCCAGCACCAGTTTTCCATCAGCTGGCTTGGCAGCTCCACCGCATCCCAGGCCACACCATTGATTCCCGCCGAGCGCAGACGCGTCTCACGCGTCAGCATGTGGTGCAGGCCATGACCAAACTCATGAAAGAGGGTGGTCACTTCGTTGTGGGTCAACAAGGCGGGCACACTGCCGGAGCCTTTGCCAAAGTTGCAGACAAGGTACGCAACCGGGATTTGCACGGAACCGTCTGCACGTAGCCTTCTGGATCGACACTCCGCCATCCACGCACCGGACTTCTTGCCATCCCGGGTGAACAGATCGAAGTAGAACCTCGCAATCACCTCGTCGTCGCGCAGGATATCGAACGCATCGACACTGTCATCCCATACGGTCATTGCAGGGTTGCGACGAATCTCGACGCCGTAGATGAGATTCGCAATAGCAAACAATCCTCGT
>Ga0155965_1082_pt2 | contig 15089 bp, 8 predicted proteins | sample RifCSPlowO2_02_FD_107619 | JGI IMG/M metagenome (GOLD analysis project Ga0155965, IMG submission 107619) | Gammaproteobacteria bacterium RIFCSPLOWO2_02_FULL_57_10
GAGGTTCAACCGGTCCGGCGTCTCCGTCTGGAAAAGGCTCCTGTCGAAGTGACAACTTGCCTGACGACAGTCGCTGTCGATCTGCAGTGGAGGGGTGATCCGGCTTATCATGATAGGGGTTTGCTGCGCTGTTCGGGCGGTTGCATTGGATGGTAACATGCCAGTACAATTCTTGGACAAATCGTGTTGCAACCCTTGAATTTATTGCTCTGCATTGAATTCGATCTTCGGTCCGCAGCGATTGCCCTGCACAATGACGTGTCACTTGACCGGTTTGTGAAATATTACAACAACAACCCCCCGAGTTTATTTCGCTGCAAGAACTCTGCTGTGATGACTCCACAAAAAAACTTAGAGTGACATTATGAGTCTGGAGCAAGGTCCGGCAGATCAGGATGGTCCATCATCGGTCGGTGATACTCTCCTTCGCTCCCTCACCAGGCTTCCCCAGACCCGGCTGAAGAATCCCTTCAAGTCGAGACTTTTCAGCATGGCCAATCTGGACAACCCATCGGTCAAAGGGTTGCTCGGCGTGGCGGTACTCAGTGCAGCGTTCGGCACCGGGGTTGTGTACTTCCTCAACGCGGAGTCCAAGCTGGTTGGCGAAGAGCAATATTCTGTATTCGCCGCTGTCGCCTTTCTTGTGATGCTGGTTTGCTATCGTTTCTGTCAACGCTTTCTCATCGCACAGTCCAGCAAGTCCATAGAGGCGGCGATGCATGAGTGGCGGCAGCGGATAGTCGCCAAGGTCACGAAGCTGTCACTGAGAAACATCGAGGATTTTTCCGAGGAAGCGATAACGGATGGCTTGATAAAGAACTACGGCCCGCTTTCCCAGTCGATCATTACCATCACGGCAGGCGTTGAGTGTCTCAGCCTGCTGATCTTCATGTATTTCTATGTGGTATTCCTGTCCCCCCTTGCTGCCCTGCTGACCGGAGTGGTCGGAGTTGTCACCGTATTGGGATATCTGTCCGTCTCGGCGCGACTTGGCGACACCATGAGGGATTCGGCCATTTCGAATGCGGCTCTGGATCGTTCAATGGAAGCGGGAATCAGAGGGGCCAAGGAGCTCAGGCTCAACACCGGCAAACGCACGGAGTTCCTCCAGGACGCCAGGGTGGCTTCGTCACAGCTTTACGAGAACCGCGCGGCCAGCGCTTCCCTGTTCGCCGAAGTGCTGGCATCGGGTACGACAGCGTCCTATCTGATGGCCGGTGCCGTGATCTTCATCCTGCCCATTCTCAATCCCATGGAGAAGGATGAAGTTTCCCGCATCGTCATGGCCGTGCTCTTCCTGATCGGACCGATTGGCGGCGTGATCGGCAGCATCCAGCAGTTCAATGTGGCGCGTTTCTCGGTGCTGGGTATCCTGAAATTCGAAGAGGAGGTGGATGCCTGTCTGGCCAGGAATGAGGAGGCTGAAGATGCCGACAGCGCCAAGCCCCTGACAGACTTCAAGCTCATTCGGCTCGAACAGGTCAAGTACAGCCATCGATCGCCGCAGGCCAAGGATGCTGAAACCGCTTTCAGCGTTCAGGATCTCGATTTTTCGATCCGGCAGGGTTCCATCACATTCATCACAGGGGGCAACGGCTCTGGGAAGACAACGATTCTGCGTATCCTGGCTGGGCTCTATCCGCGTGAAAGCGGCGACATCAGAGTCGATGGCATGCCGGTGAGTCGTTTCCCGATGCAGAACTATCGCGATCTGTTCGCGAGCGTCTTCGCCGATTTTCACCTCTTTGCCAAACCCTACACGCTGGGAGCGGAGGGGCTGGCGAGACTGGATGCCTGGCTGACCAGGTTGCAGGTACGGGACAAGTTTCCGGCCGATCTGAGCACCGGCTACGACACCAATGCCCTGTCGACCGGGCAGAAGAAGCGCCTGGCACTGGCGCTGGCGCTGGCGGAAGACCGACCTGTGCTCATTCTCGATGAGTGGGCGGCAGACCAGGACCCGGAGACGCGCAAGTTTTTTTATCGAACCCTGCTGCCGGAATTCCGGGCATCCGGAAAAACGCTGGTGGTCGTTACACATGATGATCGCTATTTCGATTGTGCAGATCATCACTATCACGTGGAAGAGGGACGGATCACACTCGCTTCGGGAAGCCACGACGAGGGAGACATCAAGCAATGAAAAAGTATCTGCGTGCGGTGCTGATGCGCTTACGGTACGGGGTGACTTTCACCGTACTCATCCTGCTGTTCCTGCTGATCGTGTTGTGGGACAGGATCGTGCATGTTGTTCCGGCCGGACATGAAGCCGTGGTGTGGCACAGTATCCAGTTGCCGTGGATTACCGGCTATCACAGTGATCTGGCAGAGGAAGGGATCGAGTTGATCTGGCCCTGGGACAAGTTCTATCTGTACGATCTGCGCCTGATGACTCACACGGAGTCCTATTCGGTCGTTTCACAGGAGGGACTGCATTTCGAAATCGACATGACTTTCAGGTGGAAAGTGAAACAGGAAAGTCTCATCGAGCTGAACCAGACCGTTGGCAGCGATTACCTTAACAGCATGCTGATTCCCGAGATTGGTTCGGTGCTCAGAGAGATTGTCGCCAACTATCCGGCGGAGTCTCTCTACACAGTCGCAAGAAATGCGGTGCAGGAGGAAATCTATCTGGAAGTGACATCGGATTCGCTCCCGAATCATCTTGGGTCCCGGGAGTCAGCAGATGATGCTGACGTCACGATAGTCCTGCAGGACACGTTGATGACCAACATCCGCCTTCCTGTCAGCCTGAAGGAAGCCATCGAGAGAAAGTTGTCGGAAGCGGAGCTGGTGTCACAATACGAGTTCAGAGTAGAGCGGGAGCGGCTCGAAAGCGAACGCAAGCAGATCGAGGCTGAAGGCATCCGCAACTTCCAGGAAACGGTTGCCCCTGCGATCACCTCGAGCTATCTGCAGTGGCGTGGCATCGAGGCCACACTTGAACTGGCCAAATCCACCAACAGCAAGGTCGTGGTGATCGGCAACAGCGCGAACGGTTTACCCTTGATTCTGGATACTCAGGGAGGTCTGCAGTTGCCTGATGCTGCCGGTGGCACGGGCAGCGTAATTGAACAATAGACCGAAGCGTTCACGATGCAGTGAATCTTCAGCACCTGGTGAATGTACGTGACACAGAAGAATGGCAGTGAAATACAGGGATGTGAACGCGTCAGATTCAGCGTTACTGAAAACCAGCTTGTGGCCTTGTTGCTGGCGCGCCGTGGCGAGTCGCAGGCAGGAATAACGACTCTCGACAAACGTGGTGACGTCAGTACGCTGTCCTACGCCGAACTGTATGAAAGCGCGGCAAAACTGTGCGCGGGATTGCAGAGCGCCGGATTGCGTCCTGGTGACAGACTGGTGCTGCAACTCGCTGATGCCCTCGATGTCATGGTGGGATTCTGGGGCTGCATTCTCGCGGGCGTCGTTCCCGTTGCGTTGAACCCCGCGCCTTTCTACGATCGTCCCAATAGCCAGGCCGATCGGCTGGTCTCCACGGTTGTCCGCTTTCGTTGCCGTGCAGTGCTCGCATCTCCCGAATTATCCTCGCCCATAGCAGCATTGCTAGGCAGTTTGCATATCTCTACCCCCGACCTGATTGACACCAGCGTCCTTGACATCGCCGCGTGTCGCACAGCCACTACTGCGCCTGTCATCCACTCGCCAGCGCCGAACGATCCTGCTGCAATGTTCCTGACCTCGGGCAGCACCGGGGTTGCCAAAGGCGTTGTGCAGACACATGGTGCCATGCTGGCCATGGCCGATGCGACGATTCAAATGAATGGCTTCACTGCCGCAGACGTCACCCTCAACTGGATGTCTCTCGATCATGCAGGTTCGCTGGTGTTCCTCGGCGTGATGCCGCTGGCGCTGGGTGCGAAGCAGGTGCATGTGCCGATCGATTACGTGCTGAAGGAGCCGACCCGCTGGCTGGATCTCATCGAGCACTGGCGCGCGTCGATTACCTGGGCGCCCAATTTTGTGTTCTCACTGCTGCTGGATCGTCAGGAGCAACTGTTGTCCCGTCGCTGGGATCTATCCTGCATGCGTTTCATGGTCAATGCCGGTGAGGCAGTTGTCAGTGCCACGGCGCGCCGTTTCCTGACGTTGCTGCAGCCGTTCGGGTTGCCAGAGACCGCTCTCAGACCGGCATTCGGCATGGTGGAAACCTGCTCCGGCATCACCTGGTCAACCGGTTTCAAACTCCAGGAGACCTCCGATACAGATTTGTTTGTGTCTCTCGGGCCGGTGATTCCCGGTGCAGCGATGAAGATTGTCGATGAAGCGGGCATGACGGTTGATGAAGGCGTGGAAGGCAGGCTGCTGCTGAAGGGCGCTTCGGTCTTCAACGGTTATGAAGGGGAAGCAGAACTGAATGCCAGCATGCTGATCGACGGTTGGCTGGTGACGGGTGATCTTGCCTTCATCAAAGCCGGTGAACTTCATGTGACCGGACGCGAAAAGGACATGGTGATCATCAATGGCAACAATCATTACTGCCACGAGCTCGAAGCGATCGTCGGCAAGTTCCCCGCTGTCGCGGGTGACTGCGTGGCAGCGGTGGGCGTCTGTTTCGTCAACGAAAACACTGAAAGCCTCGTTATTTTCTATTCTCTGGCCAGTGGTGGTGAGCGCGACGTCGACAAGGACGGCCTGGAAAAAGCCCTGCGATCTGAAGTGGCGCGCCTGACCGGGATATCAACGAGGGTTTTCGTTGCGCTGCAGCCTGATGAGTTTCCGCGTACCGAAATCGGCAAGATCAAGCGTGGTCTGCTGAAGCGGCGTTTCGAGAGCGGTGAGTTCGGGCAGTCGGCAGTAGTGAATGGCCGGGAAGTGCCACGCGGTATCGATGCTGCAGATGCTGACGATTCGGCATCGTACAGGGAGCTGCTGCTCAACATCACCGCGATCTGGAAACGGGCGCTCAAACTGGATACTGTGGGACTGGACGAGACATTCTTCGAGCTTGGCGGATCATCACTGCTGGCGATACAGGTCCAGCATGAACTCGAACTGCTGCTGGAACGCGACGTGTCAATGGTGGAGTTGTTCGACACGCCTACCATTCGTTCCATGGCCATGCATTTCTCGGGCAGAACTGCCGCAGTCGACAGGATCGGCTCTGCACAGCCAGCCAGGAGCGGCGACCGCAATGCCAGCTCAAGCGATATTGCGGTCATCGGTATCGCGTGTCGCTTCCCCGGAGCACATGGTCCGGAAGCCTTCTGGCGTGTGCTTGAGGAGGGCGTGGAAACGCTGACGTTCTTCACACCCGCGGAAGCGATTGCTGCTGGTGTGGCACCCGAACGTGCCCATGATCCCGCGCAGGTCAATGTTGCTCCGGTGCTGGATGATGTCGAAGGTTGTGATCTCGATTTCTGGAAGTATGCCCAGCGGGAAGCCGAATTGCTGGATCCCCAGCAGCGCGTGTTTCTGGAAACGGCGTGGGAGGCGTTTGAAGACGCCGGTTATGTGCCAGGGGCTGCGCTGGGAAAAGTCGGTGTCTACGCATCTGCGGCCACCAACACGTATCTGCAGAACAACGTCTATGCGAACAGCGCGTGGGTCGAAGAAAACGGCGGTAACGTGCTGACCGTCAACTCCGTGCCCGGCTTCAACGTGATGGTGGCGAACGACAAGGATTATCTGCCGACACGAGTCTCCTACAAGCTGGATCTGACTGGCCCCAGCATGGGAATTCAGACTGCCTGTTCCAGTACGTTGGTGGCAGTGCACGAAGCCGCCCGCGCACTGCGTGCTGGTGAATGCGACATGGCACTTGCCGGTGGCTGTGCGCTTATGCTGCCACAGCATGCCGGTCATTATTACGAAGAAGGCATGATCAACTCCCCCGATGGACACTGTCGCGCTTATGACCGCGATGCGAAGGGCACAATATTCGGCAGTGGTTCAGGTGCGGTGTTGTTGAAGAGACTCGAACAGGCCCTCGCGGACGGCGATGCCATCTATGCTGTCATCAAAGGCAGTGCCGTGGTCAATGATGGTGGCCAGAAGATGGGATTCACTGCGCCGAGTATGCTGGGCGAATACCGGGCTATTTCGCAGGCCATCGAAAACGCAGGGGTCGATGCCGACAGCATTGGCTTCGTCGAGGGTCATGGCACCGGTACGCCGATCGGCGATCCAATCGAGGTGCAGGCACTCACGAAGGCATTTCGCCATGACACTCGGCGCAAGGGGTACTGCGCGCTGGGTTCGGTCAAGACCAACATCGGTCATATGGGCATCGCTTCAGGCATCGCCGGTTTCATCAAAGCCGTGCTGGCGCTGCACCACAAGACTCTTCCCGCCACACTGCACTTCAATGAGCCAAACCCCGCCATCGGATTTGCAGAGTCGCCGTTCTATGTCAGCAATCGTACGCGTGTGTGGGAAGCACGGGAAACACCGCGTCGCGCGGGCGTCAATTCTCTCGGCATCGGTGGCACCAATGTGCACGTCATTCTGGAGGAGGCGCCGAGCACCACGTCGCTTGGCCGTGAGCGTGATGTATACGTGCTGCCAGTGTCGGCAGGCAACGAGGCAGCGCTCAACGACAAGGTCCGGGCCCTGGCGGATTTCGTTGCGCGCCATCCCGATGTGGCTCTTGCCGATATCGCATTCACTCATCAACGCGGTCGACTCGCCATGGCCTGTCGACGAGCCTTCGTTGCTGAGGACCGGCACGAATTACTGACACAGCTATCCACTCCGGAAGATACGCCGACACTCTCCGGGTCCACTGCTGCCGGTCACCGCATCGTGTTCATGTTTACCGGACAGGGCAGTCAGTACGCGGGCATGGGCAAGGAACTGTATGACAATCATCCGGTGTTCCGCGAGTCCCTGGATGCCTGCACGAATCTGTTCGCGGCGTCTCGTGAGCACTCGATACGCGATCTGATCCTCGCCGCCGCAGATGATCCCTCGGCAGAGGCGCTCCTGAGTCAGACCCAGTACACCCAACCGGCGCTGTTCTGCATTCAGGTGGCGCTTGTGCAGTTGTACCGGCAACTCGGGATACGCCCGGACAGCATCGTTGGACACAGCATTGGTGAGGTCGCTGGTGTCTGGGCCGCCGGGGGCCTGAGTCTTGCAGATGCCGCAGTGCTGGTGGAAGCGCGCAGTCGCCTGATGCAGGCAGTGACAGAAAATGGTGCGATGGCATCGGTGAAGGCCGATGTCGAAACAGTACGCAAACTGCTGCATGACGCAGGGACGGATTGCGAGATTGCTGCCTGCAATTCGCCTTTCGATACCACGATCACGGGCGCCACGGATGCTGTTGAACGCGCTTGTTCAACCCTGCAGAAGCATGATATCCGCGTGACACCACTGAATGTGTCGCATGCGTTTCATTCGCGACACATGGAGAAGGTGCAGCACGACTTCGCGAAGGCGATTGCCAATCTCGAATTCAGAAAAACACTCATCCCTGTCATCTGCAATCTGGATGCAGCTCCGCTCGACCACGACGGACTCGGGGCAGAATACTGGAATGCGCAACTTCGGGCGCCGGTACTTTTCATGCAGGGACTGCGACAGGCCATCACAGAAGGCGGTGATTGCTTCGTCGAGATAGGACCGGCCGCGATCCTCTGCGGTCTGGGACGCGCGCTGGAAGGTGCCGGAAGTATTCACAATGCAATGCCGACTCACGGAACATCCTCACAGCACTGGATTCCTTCTCTGCGCAAGGGTCAGCGCGATGCGCGGGTGTTTGCCAACGCACTCGCCACACTGTTCACTCTTGGCCATGCGATCGACTGGTCCGGCTCTGCCGCGTTCGCTGGCAAGCGCGCTCATCTTCCCGCCTACCCGTGGCAGCGTCAGCGCTGCTGGATCGATCCGGATGTGAGACAGGCGGGCCCGCTCGCGGTCGATCCGCTGCTGGCACCTCCGTTGGTCCTGCCTCAGCTCGGCCAGCAACTTTATGTACTCGACTACTCGGTGGATGCGATGCCGGTACTCGCCCAACATCGCGTGTTCGGCTCCATCGTGCCCCCGGCGGCGCTGTATGTGTCGCAACTGCTGCATACGGCTGCTGATTTTGCAGGACAGCGTCGCGTCGTATTGAGCGATGTCAACTTCATTGCTCCCATGCATCTTGGTGAAGCCCCACCCGAAGACACTCGGAGAACAGTGCAGATTCGCTACGGCATTGGCGACGCAGTGACCCGCATCGAACTGAGCAGTCAGCCGGTCGGCCTGCGTCTGTCCGGCGTGAGTCATGCAATCGACAACGAGACAGTGAAAGTCCATGTGACTGCAGATCTGCTGCCCGATGTCGCGAGCGCCAATGTGACTGTGGACATGGAGGCGCTGCGCCAGCGTTGCAACGAGTCGCTGGCCCCCGGGCTTGTCGAAGCGCACATGGCAGCCATGCAGGTGGCACTGGGCGAATCTTTCCTATGCTTCCACAGCATTCAGCGCGGCCGTAACGAAGCGCTGGCCCGGCTCGATGTGCCCAGGACAAGCGCCGCGCGCATTGCCCAGGGGATTCCGGCAGGTCTCATTGATTGTCATTGGCAGACCATGCTGGCGGCCTTGCCTGATCTGCCGTTGGCGACGATCGTGCCGGCCCGTATCGATGAACTCGTCTGCCACACGGATTGTCTTCCTGCTCAGGTATGGGCGCATGCGCTCATACATCAACAGTCTTCGACCTTGATCATTGCGACGGTCAGCCTGCTTTCCGCTACCGGGCAGGTGTTGCTGGAAAGTCGCCATATCGAGTTTCGTGTGGTCGCTGCGAGCTCATTCCGCAATGTGAGTGCTGCGAGAGATTCATCTTCGCGGCCAGGATTGTTTTCCCGTCACTGGGAAAACGTGCCGACGGTCACCCCTGCGGGAGGACTGCGGAATGTGTGGCTGGCAGGTCAGGCCGACGCTGTGAAGCGATTCGCTGCACAATTGCGCCGTGTGGGAGTGGAGCCATTGATGGTGGACGGTACTGATGCGGTAGCTGCATCTGCCAGCGACGGAACACTACCGTTGCCGCTCATCTATGTCGACGACGTGACATCTGGCACCACTGGGGTGGAGTCCTGCATTGCGCTGAACCGTTTTCTGGCTTCGCTCGAGCCCGGCTCGCTTGCATTCACCAGCGTACTCGTGGTGACAGGACTCACGGAGCCCTCTGGTGCACAGCCCCTCGTTGCCGTGCATCGTGCCGCGCTTGCGGTTCAGGCTGTCGCTGCGGCGCATGAACTGCAGGACTGGAATATTCGGGTAGTGGAGATGGATCAGCAAGAGGACAGCATGCAGGCGCTGCTGGGATTGCTGGGTGCCACAGATCACGAAACAGAGAATACGCCAGAGGCCGTCACAAATGCCTCGGGGCTGAGGCTGCGGATCAAGGCAGGCAGCGTCCAGGTGCTGAACGCCGATCTGTTGACTCCCGGTGCCGCCGAGATCAGTTTCACGCCCGACAGACTGCAGGTCATCACTGGAGGGCTTGGTGGCCTTGGTCTGCTGACCGCGAAGTGGATGTTCAGGCGCGGTGCCCGTCACTTCCTGCTGGTCGGCCGCTCGGCTCCGTCGAAGGATGCAGAGGCGGTGCTCGCGTCACTGCGTGAGAACGGCGCGCGTACAGAGATTCATCATTGCGATGTCAGCAGTTACGAAGAGGTTGTTGCGCTGGCGGCAAAAGCAGGACAACTGGCGCCTGTGGAAACCCTCGTCCATGCGGCCGGCATGCGCCATGACGGGCTCATCGGCTCGCTGCAGGATGACGACTTCACCTTGCTGGCACAGACGAAAGCCGTGGCTGCCGAGCATTTGCACAATGCCTTCGCCGCGCTGCAACCCAGACACACTGTCTATTATTCGTCGATTGCTGCCTGGCTCGGTGCAGCAGGGCAGAGTAACTACTGTGCGGCGAATGCGGCGCTTGACAGTCTGGCCAGTCACTACTCAGGTGCCGACTGTCACACAATCAGTGTTGCGTGGGGGCCCTGGAAGCAGACCGGTATGACTGCGACGCTCAGCGAAAATCACCTGGCACGCATCGGCGCTACCGGTTATGGTTTTCTGGATGCCGATACCGGATTCAGCCTGCTTGGTCGTTATCTGGCCGCTCCGGTGGCGAGCGAGATAGCGATACTCACTGCCGATCTCGACAAGCTGGCCGCGTTGCCCGGCGCCGCCGGATTTTTTCCGGCGTCCATGCGTGCCACCTTCCAGGCAAATACGGTCACCGCACGCACCGGGAAAGCATGGCCAGGGAAGTCGGAGAAAGTGGCCAGTGCTCAACCTGCTTTGCCGCCACTCGCCAGTCAATTGCTTGCCGTGAACGCAAAAGTTGCCGATGAATTGTTGCAGAGTCACCTGGCCGATCTCGTCGCAGCAATGACGAATCCTGGCAGCCGGGGCAATCTGGATATCGACACGGGCTTTCTCGACATGGGTCTCGATTCTCTTGCCGCACTTGAACTGCGCAAGAAACTTGAGTCCGCGTTGGGCCTGAAGCTGAAATCCACACTGATTCTGGATTATCCTAACATTGTTGTCATGGCGCGGGAGCTGCTGCTCCAGTTACAAAAGATTCACGGTTCCGCAACCCCGCAGTTGGACCCGGTATCACGGGCAGGCGCGACGCCAGGCGCATCCGTGAAATCAGACAGGTCGGATCTGCTCAGACAACTTGCCAACGAAATCGATCTTCAGGAGTAAGCATGATCAACACAGTGGGCGTCGTGGGCGCCGGTGTCATGGGAAGGGGAGTCGCTCAGGCCGCAGCGCAGAAGGGCATGCGTGTCGTGCTGCTCGATGTCTCTGACGAGATACTCGTGGCAGCAGAGAATGATATCCGCCAGGCCATCCGCTTTGCCGCGATGCTGGAAAAGAAAGCTGCGGGGGAGTCTCCGGATGAAGTATGCGAACGCATCGAGTTCACTACTGATATAGACAGACTCGCGCAAGCAGATTTTCTGGTGGAAAATGTCAGCGAGAAAGTGGCAATCAAGCAGGAGCTGTATCCGCAACTGGACAGCGTCTGCAGAAGCGACTGTGTCTTTGCGGTGAACACTTCGGCGATCTCGATCACCAGAGTCGCAAGCTGGACCCGGCGTGCGGACAGGGTGGTGGGCATGCATTTCATGAATCCCGTGCCCATGAAGCCACTGGTCGAAGTCATTCGTGCTCACCACACGAGCGACGCCACCATTGATACGGCGAAGCAGTTCCTCGCCCAGCTTGGCAAGGAGGCTATTGTCGTCAACGACCTGCCCGGCTTCGTGTCCAACCGCATCCTGATGCTCACGGTGAACGAGGCGGTGTTCGTTGTGCAGGACCAGGTGTCATCGGCCCGTGACGTCGATCGCATCTTCAAGGGATGCTTCGGGCACAAGATGGGACCATTGGAGACTGCCGACCTGATCGGGCTGGACACGATCCTGTACTCTCTTGAAGTGCTCTACGAAAGTTACAACGATCCGAAGTTTCGGCCTGCTCCTTTGTTGCGCAGGATGGTGGACGCAGGTCTGCACGGCCGCAAGACCGGAGAAGGATTCTTCAAGTACCCCAATTTGCATCAGGCAGTCAAAAACAAGGTATGAATACAGTGACCAACGCAAATCCGATTTCAAACTCAAGCGTAGACTACAGACAAGATATCCGCAGCTTTCTGGAGCACTTCATTGGTGAGGAGGACTTCTCCGACGACGATGACATTTTCGAACTCGGACTGGTGAGTTCATTGATGGCCATGCAACTGGTACTGTTCGTGGAAAAGGCTCTGTCCATCCGTGTCGAGAGCGAGGATCTGAACCTGGACAATTTCCGCAGCATCGCAAGAATCGACGCCTTCATGCGCGACAAGGCGGCTCCTGCACATGACTGAATCCGAACACATCGCGCATCGCCTGGAAGCAGCGCAGCTGCTGGCGAGCTTTGCGCCAGCAGATATCGCCGCCTGGGATCAGGCCGAGAGCCTGCCTGAAGAAGTGTCCATGACACTTGCCCGGTCCGGGTTGCTCGGTACCTTCATCGACACCGGGCATGGTGGCAGGGGGTGGGACGCCGTGTCCTTCGGACTGCTGTGCGCCGAATTCGGCCAGGCCAGCATGTCGCTGCTCAGCATCGTGACCGTCCACAGCATGGTGATGGAAGCCATCCGGCTGTCGGGCACGCAGCAGCAACGCGATGAGTGGCTGCCAGCACTGGCAGACGGCAGCAAGATGGGCGCCTTTGCTCTCACTGAGCCGGACTTCGGCAGTGACGCGACCGGCATTCAGACAACACTGGTTGCCTGCTCTGAAGGCTATCGCGTGAGCGGCAGGAAGAAGTGGATTTCCCATGCAGCCAGGGCCGATGTGCTTCTGGTGTTCGGCAAACTCGAAGATGGCAGTGCGGTCGCCTGCCTGCTGCCGACCGACACCAAAGGTTTGCGCGTCACACCCATGCGCGGTCTGTTGGGCTTTCGGGCAGCAATGGTCAGCGAGATCGAGATGCAGGATTGTGTGATACCGGCTGCCAATCTGATAGGACGCAAGGGCGCGGGGATTTCCTATGTCGCGGCGGGTGCGCTGGATCTGGGCAGACTGGCGATTGCGTTTGGTTGTCTCGGCGCGATGGAGGCCTGTGTGGCGGATTCGGTGGCGTATGCGACGAAGCGGAAGCAGTTCGGTCAGGCGTTGGTGAAGCATCAACTCATTCAGAAAATGCTCGCGGACATGATCACATCCTACAAGGCCGCAGAACGTCTGTGTCTGCATGCTGCGGAACGTCGCACCGTGGGCGATCCACTGGCCGCGATGGCAACCGCCACAGCGAAATATTTTGCCTCGACTCATGCGGTCACGGTGGCGAACCTGGCCGTACAGGTTCATGGTGCGGTGGGCTGCAGTGCCGCTGAAAGTCGTGTGGAACGCTTCTATCGCGATCTGAAGATCACGGAAATCATCGAAGGCAGCAATCAGATGCAGCAGATCATGATCGCGCAGAATGGCATGGGCGAATTCGTCCAGTCTGCGCTCAAGCGCAAGCGTCTGCAGACAGGACAGTAATCATGGACGATGGTGCAGCAAACACACTGGCAGTAAACGATCGCATCAGCAAAACCCGGATCAAATGCGTGGTCTGGGATCTCGACAACACGATATGGGATGGCGTGCTGCTGGAGAGCACGACGTTGCCGCCGCTGCGGCCGCACGTCATTGATGTCATCAGGGCGCTCGACGAGCGTGGCATTCTGCAGTCGGTAGCGTCAAAGAACGAGCCGGAACCGGCACTCGCCGCACTGGCGTCACATGGTCTTGATCAGTATTTTCTCTATCCCCAGATCGGTTGGAATGCGAAGTCTCAGGCCGTCGGCACGATCGCCGAGCGGTTGAACATCGGCATCGATACCTTCGCCTTCATCGATGATCAGGCCTTCGAGCGCGATGAGGTGCTGTCCGTGCATCCGGTGGTCAGGACTTTCACCGAAGCGGGTCTGGAACGTTTGCCTGAACTCGAAGACTTCATTCCGTTGCATGTGACAGAAGACTCGAAGAATCGCCGCGCCATGTATCAGAAGGAAGCGCTGAGGAGCAGAGCTGAGGAAGAATTCAAGGGGCCGCAGGATGCGTTTCTGCGCACGCTTGACCTGAAGTTGAAACTGAAACCGGCGCGAGAAGAAGATCTGTATCGTGCCGAGGAATTGACGGTGCGCACCAATCAACTCAACACCACAGGAGTGACGTATTCGGTCGAGCAGTTGCGCGACTTGATAGCATCGGAGCACCATCAGGTCATTGTCGCCGAGCTCGACGACAAGTATGGCTCCTACGGCGCAATAGGCCTGCTGCTGATCTCGCAGCAACCCGGCCAGTGGTGTATTGATCTGTTTCTGATGTCGTGCCGCGTCATGTCACGTGGCGTTGGCGGTGTGATCCTGACAGCCCTGCGCACAACCTGTCGCAGTCGACAAATCAAACTGGCGGCACAGTTCAGGGAGACCGATCGCAACCGCATGATGTTCGTCACGTACCGCTTTGCCGGTTTCAAGGAAGAGGGTGACTTGCTGGTGAATGATCTGACGAAGATTCCTGCGCTGCCTGACTATATGCAACTGAACCTTGATCCCGCGATGGACTGGCCCGGAATCAACCAGCCCGTTGTGACAGGAGAGTCTTGTGACCGGCAACACTGACGACGCGGATGACATCATCGCCAGGGCTCTGGCCGAAATCCGCCGTTTGAAGGCGGAGAATGCGGCGCTGCGCGCGGGTGGAGCTGTGGCTGCGCAACCACAGGAGAAACCCGGACTCGCACCGATCGCCGTGATTGGCTTCGCCTGCCGCACGCCTGGCTCCGGCGACAACCCGGAAGCATTCTGGAACATTCTGAAAGAGGGCCGGTGCACCATTACGGAAGTGCCGTCCTATCGCTGGCCAGTGGATGAATATTACGACGCCGACCCCGATGCGCCTGGCAAGATGCGCTGCCGTTACGGTTCTTTCCTCGGCAGGGTCGAGGATTTCGATTGTCGTCTGTTCGGCATCTCGCCCGTCGAAGCCAGCGTCATGGATCCGCAGCAGCGTCTGCTGCTGGAGCTGGCGTGGGAGGCTCTGGAAGACGCCAACATGAATATGGACGCGCTCAAGGGGTCCGCGACTGGCGTGTTCGTCGGACAGAGTGGTTTCGATTTCGCTGCGCAGCACATGACCGAGGAGAGTCTGCGCGAGATTACTCCCTATGTCGGCACGGGTTGTGCGACCAGTCCCGCGGCCGGACGCATTTCCTATATCTTCGATTTCAAGGGGCCATCCTATGTCGTGGATACCGCCTGTTCCTCATCGCTCGTCGCGCTGCACAATGCCTGTCAGAGTCTGCGCCAGGGCGAGTCGACTCTCGCGTTGGTCGGTGCCGCGAACCTGATTCTGGCGCCGGGCATGAGCATCAACTTCGACAAGGTTGGCATGTTGTGCGAGGACGGCATCGTCAAGACATTCGACAAGGATGCCCACGGAGTGGTGCGTGCTGAAGGCGGTGGCATGGTGGTGCTCAAGCGCCTGGATGCCGCGCTGCGCGATGGTGACCGCATCGATGGCGTGATTCTCGGTTCATCGATCAGTCAGGACGGCGCCAGTTCGAGTCTGATG
>Ga0155965_1096_pt8 | contig 15000 bp, 13 predicted proteins | sample RifCSPlowO2_02_FD_107619 | JGI IMG/M metagenome (GOLD analysis project Ga0155965, IMG submission 107619) | Gammaproteobacteria bacterium RIFCSPLOWO2_02_FULL_57_10
CGGGTGCGCATTCTGTCGGGCGTCTTCGAAGGTCGAACGACAGGGACGCCGATCGGTCTGTTGATCGAGAACACCGATCAGCGCTCCAAGGACTACAGCAAGATCAAGGATCAGTTCCGGCCCGCGCACGCCGACTACACCTATCAACAGAAGTATGGCATTCGCGACTATCGCGGTGGCGGCCGTTCGTCTGCCCGCGAAACCGCCATGCGCGTGGCAGCTGGTGGCATTGCCAAGAAATACCTGGCCGAGCAGCACGGCGTGTTGATTCGTGGCTACATGAGCCAACTGGGGCCGATCAGGATCCAGGCCTTTGACTGGGATGAAGTTGATCGCAATCCATTCTTCTGTCCGGACGCAGCGCGCGTGGCGGAGATGGAAGCCTACATGGCAGCTCTCAACAAGGAAGGCAACTCCATCGGTGCGCGCATCAACGTTGTCGCTTCCGGGGTGCCGGTTGGGTTGGGTGAGCCGATCTTCGATCGTCTTGATGCCGATCTTGCTCATGCTCTCATGAGCATCAATGCCGTGAAGGGAGTGGAAATCGGTGCAGGTTTTGCGGCCGTCGAGCAAAAGGGCACAGAGCACCGCGATGAAATGACGCCCGCCGGGTTCCTCTCCAACAATGCCGGTGGGGTGTTGGGAGGAATATCGTCAGGACAGGACATCCTGGCCAGCATCGCGCTGAAGCCTACCTCAAGTCTGCGCATTCCAGGCCGCTCGATTGATGTTCATGGCAACCCCATCGAGGTAGTGACCACCGGACGTCATGATCCCTGTGTCGGCATTCGTGCGACGCCGATTGCCGAAGCCATGATGGCCATCGTGCTGATGGATCATCTGCTGCGGCATAGGGCTCAGAACTCGGGTGTGGTGTCGGGAACGCCAGTGATTTGAGCGGCATGCATTCCTGATTTCTATTCAAAGAATAAAATAGTTTCATTTTGGTTATGAATAACCAAAGAGTATAGTTTTTCTACTTCAATTCGTGACTGTTCAATTGGTGTTTTTATGACTGGCAAAACTCTTTACGACAAATTGTGGGACTCTCATCTGGTCAAGCAGCGTGATGATGGCACCGCGCTGATCTATATCGACCGGCAACTGATTCATGAGGTCACTTCACCTCAGGCCTTCGAGGGTCTGCGTCTGGCAGGTCGTCGTCCCTGGCGTGCCGAGTCCAATTTTGCGACACCCGATCACAACATTCCGACTACAAAGGAAGAGCGTCGTCAGGGGCTGGAAGGTATTCGTGACCCGATCTCCCGAATCCAGGTCACCACACTGGATGACAACTGCCGCGAATTCGGCATCTTCGAACTCGACATGAATGACGAGAGACAGGGCATCGTGCACGTGGTCGGACCGGAGCAGGGCGCAACGCTGCCGGGCATGACCATTGTCTGCGGCGATTCGCATACCTCTACCCACGGTGCGCTGGGCGCCCTGGCCCACGGCATCGGCACGTCCGAGGTCGAGCACGTGATGGCGACCCAGTGTCTGCTGCAGACCAAGATGAAGAACATGCTGGTGCGTGTCGATGGTCGTCTGAATCCAGGCGTCACCGCCAAGGACATCGTGCTGGCCATCATCGGCGAGATCGGCACTGCCGGTGGTACTGGCTACACCATCGAATTCGGTGGCGAAGCGATCCGTGCGCTGAGCATGGAAGGCCGCATGACGATCTGCAACATGGCGATCGAGGCCGGTGCGCGTGCGGGACTGATTGCCGTGGATCAGACCACGCTGGATTACATCAAGGGCAAACCCTTCGCACCCAAGGGCGAGATGCTGGAGCAGGCGATTGCCGCCTGGCGAGGCCTGGTCAGCGATGCTGACGCGCATTTCGATCGCGTGGTCGTCATCGACGCTGCGGACATCATCCCGCAGGTAACCTGGGGTACGTCTCCAGAGATGGTGGCCCCGATTACCGGCGAAGTACCTGATCCGGACAAGGAGACCGATCCGAGTCGCCGCGACAACATGAAGCAGGCGCTGAAGTACATGGGTCTGACTCCCGGCACCAAGATGACGGATATCAAGCTGGACTGCATCTTCATCGGTTCCTGCACCAACTCCCGCATCGAGGACCTGCGTGCCGCTGCGGCGGTGGTGAAAGGGCGCAAGGTTGCGTCGAGTGTGGAGATGGCGCTGGTAGTGCCGGGCTCAGGTCTGGTGAAGAAACAGGCGGAGGCAGAAGGCCTCGACAAGATCTTCATCGAAGCAGGGCTGGAGTGGCGCGAGCCTGGTTGCTCCATGTGTCTGGCGATGAATGCGGACCAGTTGGGCGCGGGCAAACATTGTGCCTCCACGTCAAACCGCAACTTCGAGGGGCGTCAGGGATTCGGTGGTCGTACTCATCTGGTGAGCCCGGCCATGGCGGCTGCCGCGGCGGTGCACGGTCACTTCGTGGACGTTCGGGATATCCTTCTCAATTTCGATAGATGACATGAGAAGTTGATTTCAACCTTTTGAATTTAAATGAATACTGAGTATAGAAAATGAGAAAATTTACAGTGCAGTCCGGCCTGGTGATGCCGCTGGACAGGGCGAACGTCGACACCGACTTCATCATCCCCAAGCAGTTCCTGAAGTCGATCAAACGCAGTGGTTTCGGTGTGAACCTGTTCGACGAGCACCGTTATCTGGACAAGGGTGAACCGGGCCGGGACAACAGTGGTCGCCCGCTGAACCCCGACTTTGTCATGAACCAACCCCGCTACAAGGGCGCTTCGGTGTTGCTGGCGCGGGAGAATTTCGGCTGCGGTTCCAGCCGTGAGCATGCTCCCTGGGCTCTGGATGACTACGGTTTTCGCATCATCATCGCACCCAGCTATGCAGACATATTTTTCAATAATTGCTTCAAGAATGGAATATTACCTATTGTTTTAGATAGAAAAATTGTTGATGGTCTTTTTGCTGAAGTCGAGGCGCAGGAAGGCTATTCCCTGACCGTTGATCTGGAGAAGCAGGTGATCATTCGTCCGTCAGGCGAGACGATCCCCTTCAATGTGGACAGCTTCCGCAAGTACTGCCTGCTCAACGGTCTGGATGATATCGGCATCACGTTACAGGATGCCGAAGAGATCAAGACCTTCGAGTCGACCTGGCGCAAGACCTCGCCGTGGTATTTCGCATAAGGGAAGCTTGTGGGAGCGAGCCCTGCTCGCGATGACGGTACGTTGAGAGCATCGCGAGCAAGGCTCGCTCCCACAGTGACATACAAACGTTCAATGTTTAGAACAGGATAAAGGCAATGAAGACTTACAACGTGGCGATAGTGGGTGCGACTGGTGCGGTGGGTGAGGCCCTGATCAGCATTCTGGAAGAAAGGAATTTCCCGGTCGATCAGCTGTTTCCGCTGGCCAGCGAACGTTCTGCTGGCAGCAAGGTGATGTTTCGCGGCAAGCCCGTGACAGTGCAGAACCTGGCCGACTTCGACTTCAGTCAGACCCCGATCGGCCTGTTCTCTGCAGGGGCGAGCGTCTCTGCAGAGTATGCTCCGAAGGCTGGCAAGGCCGGTTGCATCGTGATCGACAATACCTCCCAGTTCCGCTATGACGATGATATTCCGCTGGTCGTACCGGAAGTGAATCCGGAAAAGATTGCCGACTACAAGACACACAACATCATTGCGAACCCCAACTGCTCGACCATCCAGATGCTGGTGGCGCTCAAGCCGATTCATGACAAGGTAGGCATCGCGCGCATCAACGTCGCGACCTATCAGGCCGTCTCCGGTACCGGCAAGGAGGCAATCGAGGAACTGGCCAAGCAGACAGCAGACCTGCTCAACGGCAGGGAAGTGACTTGCAGCGTGTATCCGAAGCAGATTGCCTTCAACGTCCTGCCGCAGATTGACGTCTTCCTGGACAACGGCTATACCAAGGAAGAGATGAAGATGTCCTGGGAGACGAAGAAGATCCTTGGTGACGACAGCGTACAGGTCAATGCGACCTGCGTGCGCGTACCGGTGTTCTATGGTCATTCGGAAGCCGTTCACATCGAAACGCATAGTCCGATCAGTGTCGAGGAAGTGCGTGCCCTGCTGTCCAAGGCGCCAGGTGTGGTGCTGATGGATGAGCGCAAGCCTGGTGGCTATCCGACGGCGGTAGGTGATTCCGCTGGCAAGGATCCTGTGCTGGTGGGCAGAATTCGGTCGGACATTTCTCATCCCAATGGTCTGAATATGTGGATCGTGTCAGATAACGTGAGAAAAGGTGCCGCTCTGAACTCCGTGCAAATAGCCGAAGTGTTGATAAAAGACTATTTATAATGAATACTTGCACGCGCTATTGAAGCGTATTTCTGAGAGTTCCGCAGCCCTTTGGCTGTGGAACCGCTTGCAGAAGTTCGCAATCCCTTCCCGCGCCGAAGACTGACTGCAGCGGATGAAGCCATTTAAAAGGAATGGATTATGGTAAGAAAGCTGGTGGTCGTATTCACCTCGGTGGTGTTGTTTGCCGCTGCGCATGTGAAGGCCCTTGGTCTGGGGGAGATCGTTGTCGAGTCCGCCCTCAATCAGCCACTGGCAGCCCGCATCGATCTGCTGCAGTTGGGAGGAGTGCGCCCCGAACAGATCAATGTCCAGCTTGCTTCCGAAGGCGACTTCGCACGCTTTTCGATCGACCGCGAGTCATTCCTGGATTCCATCCGCTTCAATGTCGAAACCGCTGGCAACAGTGCGTTTGTCCGCCTGTCGACGGTTGGAGCGGTACGCGAGCCGTATCTGAGTTTCGTGCTGGAGACGAGCTGGCCGAGCGGCAGGCTGCTCAGCGAGCATACCGTGCTGCTCGATCTGCCTCCCTTTGCTGCCAATACGCAAGCGGCGCCGATTCAGCAGGCAGTTCAAAATCAGCCACAACCATCTTCGCAGAATACTTCTGATAATCAAATTGTTGCGAGCCAATCTTCCGCTCCTGCATCAAGCTCTCCAGCGCGTCTCGCGGCCCCTGCAGAACCCGCATCTGCGGCAGATCCGGCCCCCCAGGATGCAGCGCCGCAAGATCAGGGCTCTCAAGATACCGCTTCGCAAGATGCAGGTTCTTCGCAGTCTGTAGAACAGCCTGCTCAGACCCCGCTGGCAGCAACCACGGATACCGTCAGCATTGGCGCCGACGATACGCTTTGGGATATTGCCCTGCAGGTCCGCCCGGACAGTTCCGTCTCTGTTCAACAGACGATGCTGGCATTGCAGCGTCTGAACAGCGAAGCCTTTATCGCCGATAACATCAACATGGTGCGCAGGGGACAGGTTCTGCGGGTGCCGGATATCGAGCAGATCAGGGCGCTCAGTGCGCGCGAGGCCGTCAGTGAGGTGGCACGTCAGAATCAGTTGTTCGAGAACAGGAGCAACGTACCGCTGACAGCTCAGCCGGTTGCGGCGCAACCTTCGCCTGCTCCTGCAGATTCAGCTGCCGGTCGTGGTGAGTTGCGTGTAGTGACCACTGATCCAGCCGATGTGACCGATGCCCAATCCACGTCTGGTGGTCGAAGCGCAGAGCTGGAGGCTCGCATTGCCAGCCTTGAGAACGAGCTGGCCGTTCAGCAGGAAGAGGCCGATCGCGTTGCCTTGCAGAACAGGGAGTTGACGGATCGTCTCGGCCTGCTGGAGCAGCAGATTGCATCGGCGCAGGAAATCATCCGCCTGCGTGATCTGGAACTTGCCCAGTTGCAACAGACGTTGGCGCAGGCAGAACAGGAAGTCACCCCCGAGGATCCGCCCACGGTCATCACCATGGCACCGGAGCGCAGCTTTCTGCAGACAGTGCTCGACACATTGATCGCGAATACCTATGCCTTGCTTGCCGTGACTGCGCTGGTCATTCTGATGCTGGTGTATGTCCTGCTGCGTCGCAACAAGACGGAAGAGGATGAGGCGCTGGCAGATATGGAGGGCATGGGTGAGCCCCCGGGCAGCCTCGCGTCAGCCGGCAGCCATGCCGAGTTTGCCTCTGGCCAGGTTGCGGCATCCCGCGCTACCAGCAGTGACGACGAACTGGATGAAATCTTTGGTCTTGCGGACGAGGCTGATGAGGTCATGAGTGAGGAAGGGTTTGCATCCAGCTCCGACGCCGACGATCTCTCTGATGTCCTTGAAGAAGCCGAAGCCCTTATTGCACATCGCCACTTTGATGAGGCGGTGGTGTTGCTTCAGGACGCCATCCAGGCAGACCCGGACAATACCGAGCTGCGTTTCAAGTTGTTGGAGGTCTACGCAGCGCGTCAGGACAAGGCAGGCTTCAGTTTGCAGGAGGCAGCGTTGCTGAGCTTGGGCGGAGCGGCAGTCGCCGCACGTGTGGCCGAGCTGAGGTCACAGCTGCCTGACGAAACTGACGATGAAGTTCTTGAAGAAGTCGAAGATGATTTCTTCGGCGAGCTCAGCGCGTCGGAAGAAATTGCGGGTGAGGATGCCGACCAGGAGAGCGCTGTCGATATCGACGTTGATACGTTGGAATCCGCCGCAACAACCGAACATGAGCAGGTCATCGATTTTGATTTCGCTCTGTCGGAACCTGCTCCGCTGTCAGACGAGCCTCAGGCTGCCGATGAAGGTGTGTCGGACGACAGCGACGATGCAGACGACAATCTCCTGGATTTTGACTTCAATTTCGCTGCGGATGAATCCGAAGCAGCTGTGACCGAAGAGGAGCTTGTCGAGGTAGACGCCCCGGAGGAAGACCCAGGGCACAGCATTGATTTCGATTTCACTGTGCTGGAGGAGGCGAACACTCCCCCTGCATCTCCGAGCAGCGAAATTGCCGAGGATGATGACATCGAGTTCGATATCGACGAGGAAGACAATCCCCTGGCAACCGTAGATGTCGAGGAAGGCGATTTCAGCTTTGACAGCAGTGAGTTTGACCTTGATATCGTTGACGAGGATGAGCCACGGACGAACGATGCCCCGGTTGAAGATGACTTTGCAGACTTGCGTTTTGTCGATGATGAAATGCTGGAAGAGGCTCAGGAGTCGAACGCAGAGGATGCCGCGGAAGACGATGAATTTGAATTCCTCTCTGATACGGATGAGGCTGCCACCAAGCTGGATCTCGCCCAGGCCTATTATGAAATGGGAGATTACGAAGGGGCTCGCGAGATTCTTGAAGAAGTGATCGAAGAGGGCACTGAAGCCCAGATCAAGGATGCACGCGACCTGCTCGGCAAGCTGTAATTTCGCATCGCCATGGCGGGTGTTCATCCGCCATGGCCTCCATAGAGTTGAACCACCAAGTGCTTCCTACCAGTCCCACCAGCGCGATAGATTCTCTCAGCAACTCCCAGTCGACCCATCGCATCGCTCTCGGTATCGAGTATGACGGTGCCGCCTTCCATGGCTGGCAGCGTCAGGCAGATCCTGCTCTGCCTACTGTGCAGGCCGCGCTCGAATCCGCCATCGCCGGTATTGCAGCTCATCCCATCAGTCTTGTTTGTGCGGGCCGAACGGATACAGGGGTGCATGCCACGGGGCAGGTTGTGCATTTCGAGTGTCAGACAGACAGAGGTGAAAAGGCATGGTTGCGCGGCACCAACAGTCTGCTGCCCCCCGCCGTGCGTGTGCGCTGGGCGAAAGCAGTCGGACCGGATTTTCATGCACGCTTTTCGGCACAGTCACGGCGTTATCACTATGTCATTTGTGACAGCCCGGTAGAGCCTGCCATCATGGCTCGGCAACTCACCCACACTCGTCTCCAGCTCGATATCGACGCCATGCACGAGGCCGGTCAATTTCTTCTGGGTGAGAACGACTTCAGCGCATTTCGGGCGGCGGGTTGTCAGTCACGCAGCCCCTTCCGCAATGTCATGCATCTGCAGGTGATTCGTCACCACCGTTTCATCGTTCTGGATATCGAAGCCAATGCCTTTCTGCAGCATATGGTCAGAAACATTGCGGGCGTGCTCATGGAGGTCGGCGCGGGAAGGCAGCCCCCACAGTGGGCCAGGCAGGTGCTGGAAGGCAGGGATCGCAAACTGGCTGCTGTGACTGCCAGCCCCTGCGGCCTGTATCTGGTTGCCGTCCGCTATCCCGACGAGTGTGGATTGCCGCAGGAAGTGTTGGGACCGGGTTTTTTGCAGCCTTTTGCGTAGGCTCTCCAGTGGAACTTTGATAGAATCGCACCCTTTTGCGGATACCGGCTTATTGTGCAGCGAACTCGAGTGAAGATCTGTGGATTGACGACTGCCCAGGATGCCTTGAATGCGGCTGAGCTGGGTGCGGACGCCATCGGCCTGGTGTTTTACAGCAAGAGTGCGAGAGCAGTGACGCCTGAACAGGCGACGCAGATCTGCAGCAAGTTGCCAGCGCTGGTCAGTGTCGTGGGGCTGTTCGTGAACCCATCCGAAGCCGAGGTCGAAACTGTGCTCAAGCATGTGCATCTGGACTGCCTCCAGTTTCATGGCGATGAGTCTGCGGCGTTCTGTGATTCTTTCGGCATGCCTTACATGAAGGCTATCAGGGTTCGTCCGGATCTCGATATAAAATCAAAAATATCCGAATATACAACGGCTTCGGCAATACTTCTCGACAGTTACGACAAGAATTCTGCGGGTGGTACAGGTATCGCCTTTGACTGGCGCATCGCTCAGCGCTGCGTGCAGGAGTCGGGAGTCAAGATTGTGCTGGCCGGTGGGTTGTCTGCCGATAACGTGGCGGAAGCGATTCGTCTGGTCAGGCCCTACGCGGTGGATGTCAGCAGTGGTGTCGAGTCGGCACCGGGGCGCAAGAGTACGGAAAGAATGAGTGCATTTTTCAACGAGGTATACAGTGTCTGAGTCTCCAGTAGTGCATGCAGGCAGCGGCCTTCCCGCAGGTCAGGAAGATCAGTTCAGTGGTCCGGATCAGCACGGCCATTTTGGTCGTTATGGTGGCGCGTTCGTGGGTGAAACCCTGGTCGCCGCGGTGGAAGAGTTGGACCGCGTTTATTCGAAGATGGCACTGGACCCGAATTTCTGGGCGGAATTCGACAAGGATCTCAAGCACTATGTGGGCAGACCCTCGCCGCTGTATCTGGCCGAACGTCTGACTGCCCGTTACGGCGGTGCGCAGATCGTTCTCAAGCGCGAGGATCTGAATCACACCGGTGCGCACAAGATCAACAACACCATTGGTCAGGCATTGCTGGCGAAATTCATGGGCAAGCCTCGCATCATTGCCGAGACCGGTGCCGGACAGCATGGTGTTGCCAGTGCCACGGTTGCCGCGCGACTGGGACTGGAGTGCCACGTGTACATGGGTGCCGACGACATCAAACGTCAATCTGCCAATGTGTACCGCATGAAACTGCTGGGTGCCAACGTGATTGCCGTGGAATCCGGTTCACGTACGCTCAAGGATGCGCTCAACGAGGCGTTGCGCGATTGGGCCACCAATGTCGACAACACCTACTACATCATCGGCACAGCCGCTGGTCCGCATCCTTATCCCCGTATGGTCCGTGATTTTCAGGCCGTGATTGGTCGCGAAGCGAGAGCGCAATCCCTGGAGCAGTTCGGGCGTCTTCCGGATGCGCTTGTGGCATGTGTGGGCGGAGGTTCCAATGCGATTGGTCTGTTTCACCCGTTCCTGCGCGATGCCGACGTTGCGATGTATGGAGTGGAGGCGGGGGGCGATGGCCTGGAGACCGGGCGTCACGCTGCGCCATTGAGTGCCGGCCGCCCGGGCGTCCTGCATGGCAACAGAACCTATCTGATGACGGATGATGCCGGACAGATTCTCGATACTCACTCCGTTTCAGCGGGTCTGGATTATCCCGGCGTCGGTCCTGAGCATTCCTGGCTCAAGGATATTCATCGCGTGAACTACGTGGCGGCGACCGACAAGGAAGCCCTGGCGGCGTTCCGCGATCTGACAAGGCTGGAGGGGATCATTCCTGCCCTGGAATCGAGTCATGCGGTGGCCTACGCCTGCAAAATGGCTGCGGACATGTCGCGCGACAAGTTCATTGTCGTGAACCTGTCCGGCCGTGGCGACAAGGACATCCATACAGTTGCCGGTATTGACGGCATCACCATCTGAAATCAAGACCCACAAGATCAGGATCAGCCGTCAAGAGAGTTGTCACTTCATGAGCCGTATCAGCAAGACAATTGCCGCCCTGCAGGCGCAGAACAAGAAAGTATTGATTCCGTATCTGGTCGCGGGAGATCCGGAGAAAGCCCTGACCGTGCGTCTCATGCATGCCCTTGTGAAGAGTGGGGCCCATATCATCGAGTTGGGCATCCCCTTCAGCGATCCGTCCTCTGATGGCACAGTCATTCAGTTGGGGGCAGAGCGTGCGCTGCGTCAGGGCACCACGTTGCGTGACGTACTTGCGATGGTGGCCGAGTTTCGTACCACGGACCAGAACACCCCTGTGGTGTTGATGGGGTATCTCAATCCCATCGAGATCATGGGCTATGAAGCGTTCGCCGGTGCGGCCGATGCTGCCGGTGTCGACGGCGTTCTGGTGGTTGATCTGCCAGCCTACGAGTGCGAAGAGCTGTTCAAGGCGGTGCGACCGCGCGGCATTGACACCATCTTCCTGATTGCACCGACAACGACAGCAGCGCGCGAAGCGGCGATCTGCCAGAATACCACCGGCTATCTCTACTACGTGTCCTTGAAAGGGGTCACCGGCGCCGCCATTACAGACGCGACGGCAATCCGCGACAAGATCAACCATCTGCGCACGGTGACAGACCTGCCTCTTGTGGTCGGCTTCGGCATCAAGGATGCGAACTCTGCCCGGGAAATGGCCGCGATCAGCGATGGTGTTATAGTGGGCAGCGCTCTGGTGGACAGTATCTCGCATCTGCAACCGGGCAAGACCTGCTCGGAGCAGGACCTGCTGGCAACAGTGGCAGTGATTGCCACCATCAGCGATGCAATTAAAGACATGAAGAATTGATCGTAGTTATTTGATAAATCTCTATTTATAGACCTCTATTGATAGATCAACCTGACAGGAAAGCGCCATGAGCTGGATTAACAAAATCCTCCCCTCCATTCGCAGTAACAGCAGCACTGCCGCGGCCAAGCAGAGGGCCAGCGTGCCGGAAGGGCTGTGGAAGAAATGCCCTCGCTGCGAGGCCGTGCTGTACCGGCCGGATCTGGAGCGCAACCTGGAGGTGTGCCCCAAGTGCGATCACCACTTGCGCATTACTGCCCGCCGCCGTCTGGAGCTTTTTCTCGATCCGGAAGGACAGGTAGAGCTCAATGCCGACATGGAACCGGTGGATCTGCTCAAGTTCCGCGATCTGAAGAAGTACAAGGATCGTCTGTCAGCTGCCCAGAAAAGCACCGGTGAGAAAGACGCATTGATTGTCGTGCAAGGGTCAGTGAATGCCGTTGAGGTGGTGGTTGCCGCCTTCGAATTCGGTTTCATCGGTGGCTCCATGGGAGCCGTCGTGGGAGAGAAGTTCACCCAGGCTGCCAATACCTGTATTGCCCGAAAACTCCCCCTGATCTGTTTCTCCACCAGCGGCGGTGCCCGCATGCAGGAGGCCCTGATCTCGCTCATGCAGATGGCCAAGACGTCGGCCGCCATTGCGCGCATGCGCGAGAATGGCCTGCCCTTCATTTCAGTGCTGGTCGATCCTGTCTACGGCGGTGTGTCTGCCAGTCTGGCGATGCTGGGCGATATCAACATCGCCGAGCCTAATGCGCTGGTGGGATTTACCGGTCCCGATGTGATCAGACAGACCGTACGCGTGAAACTGCCGGAAGGTTTTCAGCGCAGTGAATTCCTGCTGGAGCACGGTGCCATCGACATGATTGTCCACCGTCGGGATATGCGCGATCGCGTTTCCTCACTGGTAGCGAAATTGATGCACCGCTGAGCAGGGCTCTGCGTTTTCCTGTCCCGCAAGGGTCGCCAGTCAAGACAAGGCAGTGCTTTGTCGGGTAGTCCTGTACCGTGAATCTGTCCCAATGGCTTGACCGCATTCAGGCCTTGCACCCCAACGAGATTGATCTCGGGCTGCACAGGCTGCGCGAGGTTGCCCAGCGGCTGGGTGTGACGCGGCCCGCGCCAATCGTCGTGACCGTCGCCGGCACCAATGGCAAGGGCTCCACCGTCGCGATGCTGGACGCCATTCTGACCGCTGCAGGTTATCGCACCGGCACCTACACATCACCACATCTGCTGGTCTACAACGAGCGCATCCGCATAGCGGGTCAGATGGCGACCGATGACCAATTGTGTGAGTGTTTTGCACGGATCGACCTGGTGAGAGCTGAAATATCCCTGACGTACTTCGAGTTCAGCACCCTGGCTGGTTTTCTTCTGTTGGAACAGGCAGCGCTGGATGTCGCGATTCTGGAGGTCGGTCTGGGGGGGCGACTGGATGCGGTGAACCTGATTGATCCCGATCTTGCGATTGTCACCAGCATCGGCCTCGATCATCAGGACTGGCTCGGTGATACCCGGGAGCTGATCGCAGCCGAGAAAGCAGGCATTTTTCGCGCCACAGTGCCCGCGCTCTGCGGGGATGTCGACATACCTGAAAGCCTGGCGAAGCGAGTAGCGGAGCTTGGTTGCCCACTGTATGCGCAGGGGCGTGACTACGGTTTTGCGCTCGAGTCTGGTCAATGGCGCTGGTGGGGGAAGGGGGCAGGCGGCGAAACGCGGACGTTGGACGAACTGCCTCTGCCCGATCTGGATATCGTCAATGCCTCGACGGTCATGCAGGCAATCGCACTCTTGCCGCTGACGGTGTCGAAAGAAGCCGTCGTCACTGCGTTGCGCGGGCTGGGACTCCAGGGCCGATTTCAGCGTCTGCATGATCCACTGTATGGCATACCCGTTCGAGTGGATGTTGCGCACAATCCACATGCGGCGGTGCTGCTCGCAGAAAAGCTGAGGACATGCCGAAGTCGCGGGGAATTGACCGGCACGGTTCGCGTAGTGTTGGCTATGATGAGCGACAAGGATCACGTTGGTTTTCACGGCGCCTTAGAATCTGTGGTCGACATTTGGTATATTGCGGCATTCGCGCAGCCCCGCTGCCTGACTGCACAGGAACTGCATGACAGACTGCAGCAGACAGGCACGCCGTTGCGAGGTCCGTTCAGCAGTGTTTCAGAAGCCTACGTGCAGGCCTGTGCTGACTCGGCAAAGGACGACCTGGTTCTCGTCACCGGTTCTTTTGTCACGGTGGCAGACGTGATGCAGTTCATTTCAGGCAACGATTCGAATCCACCAAAGGCTGTTGCGGGACGTTAGTCCGCAGCGGCCAGCAGACAGGGGCAATACTGGCTTGGACCAGAGCACTAAACAGAGAATTGTTGGCATTCTGGTAATCCTGATTGCCGCCAGCGCCTTGCTGCCAAGTCTGTTCGATGGACAGGGGAGCTATCAGATGCCTCTGGAAAGCCGAATCCCGGAACCTGTTGCCTTTCCCACACCTCCGACCGTCATCGCCGAGCGTCCCGTGATCACAGCGGACACCGATACCATCCGCATTGCGGAAAGCACTCCTGCCGGTGTCACCGAGCCAGAGCTGGTTCCAGATACCACCGTCGCACCAGAGATCGAACAGCCTCTGAGTGAACCAGCGGTCGAGCAGCCCGATACCTCGCAGGTCGCTGCAGTTGCTCCTCAGCAGGCGACGGTTGCGGCCACTGATGCTCCCGGGCTGGACAGCGTGGGTCTGCCCGAAGGCTGGAGTGTGAGACTTGCCTCCTTCTCGAGTTATCCCAATGCCCTGAATCTGGTGGATCGTCTGCAGAGTCGAGGTCATCCTGCCTATATTCGTGAAATTCCCTCTGCACAGGGAATCTTGACCGCTGTGTTTGTAGGCCCTGGTGTGGATCGGGCCTCTGTGCAGCAGTTGCAGCAACAATTGCTGGAAGAGTTTCAACTCTCCGGCATTATCGTCCGCTACGAGATTGAAGATCTATGAGAGCTGTCCGCTCCCCTGCAGACCGGACTTCAGAGTTGTTCTCGCGTGACGCCTGGATAAGAGGTCTCTGATGCAGCTGCAGTGGGTCGATTTCTTGTTTCTGCTGGTCACGGGAATTTCCTGTCTGTTCGGGTTATGGCGAGGATTTGTGCGTGAGGTGCTGTCGTTGCTTGCATGGATCGCTGCGATATTGATTGCGCGGATCTATAGTGAGCACCTGGCACCTTCGTTCAGTGGCTGGGTCGATAGCGCGGCAATGCAGCAGGTGCTCGCGTTTGCCGTACTGTTCATGGCGACTCTTCTGCTTGGAGCGCTCATCAATCATCTGGTCGCCAAGCTGATTGCCATCACCGGTTTGAAATTGACTGATCGCCTGCTGGGTTCGTTGTTTGGTATCGCTCGCGGTGTGGTGATCGTGATGGTGTTCGTCTACTTCGGAGGCAGTTTCTTTGCGGCGGAGAGCTGGTGGATTGAGTCGCGCTTCATTCCCCGCACGCTGGAGTTGATCGAGATGTCGAGGATGTTCGTGACAGATATCGTGCCTAGAGTGCCAGAGAGTCACTAGTTGGCAATTTTTCAGTGGTTTCATGTAGTTCAAAAGCCAGTATTAACGGAGTGTGTTGAATGTGCGGTTTAGTAGGTGTCGTTGGCAAATCTGATGTTGCTGTTTGTTTATATGACACATTGACAGTGTTGCAGCACCGGGGGCAGGATGCGGCAGGCATCGCCACCAGTGACAAGGGAAAACTGAATCTGCGCAAGGACAATGGACTGGTCAAGGATGTGTTTCGCACGCGTCACATGGAGCGCCTGGCGGGACACATGGGCATTGGTCATGTGCGTTATCCGACGGCTGGCAGCTCCAGTCCCGCGCTGGCACAACCCTTCTACGTGAACTCACCTTACGGACTCAGTCTGGCTCACAATGGCAATCTGACAAACGCAGCGGAGCTGAGCCGCGATCTGTTCAAGGAAGATCTGCGTCACATCAATACCGATTCCGATTCCGAAGTGCTGTTGAATATTTTCGCCCACGAACTGCAGTTGCTCTCCAAGATGGTTCCCACCGCCGAAGACGTATTCACTGCGGTGCGTGGCGTGCATCGACGCTGTCGTGGC
>Ga0155965_1083_pt2 | contig 14988 bp, 15 predicted proteins | sample RifCSPlowO2_02_FD_107619 | JGI IMG/M metagenome (GOLD analysis project Ga0155965, IMG submission 107619) | Gammaproteobacteria bacterium RIFCSPLOWO2_02_FULL_57_10
ATCTGAGGAAGCAACCTACTCGGCGCTGAAGAACGCCGTCATGACGCGATAGAGGCTGTGTGCGTCATCGCTGCCCGCGAGCTCACGAATCGAGTGCATGGCGAAGGTAGGGACACCGACATCGACTGTCTCGATACCGATCCCAGCTGCAGTGATGGGCCCGATGGTACTGCCACAGGCCATATCGCTGCGCACGACGAATGCCTGTACGGGAACCTCGACCTTCGCGCACAACGCCTTGAAACGAGCCACCGAAGTGCTGTTACTGGCGTAACGCTGATTGGCATTGATCTTCACGACCGGCCCCTGATTGAGGATCGGGCCATGATTGCTGTCGTGTTTTTCCATGTAGTTCGGATGGACACCATGAGCATTGTCGATGGACACCAGTGTTGCACTGCGAATCAGCCGCTCGAAATCTTCAGCTCTTTTCTCCACGCGTGTCGATACACAACCGACGATGCGTTCCAGAACCGAGCGCAGGAACGGCCCCTGCGCACCCGAAGCCGAACTGCTGCCGACCTCTTCGTGATCGGAACACACCACCATGTTGAATGATGTGTCGTCGCCCGCCAGCAATGCCTGCAGGGACAGATAACAACTCAGAAGGTTATCGAGGCGAGCGGAGGAAATGAACTCGTCATGCAATCCGATCAGTGCGGGCGCCTGCGTGTCATAGAGACTGAGCTCGTGGCTCAACACGCGTGCGGCGTTGGTTACCCCAGCGTGCTCACGTATCCAGCTCAACAGGAAATCATCGAAGGCGCCATCTCGCACACCTGAGATTGACAGCAGCGGGGGCAACTCTTTCTGTGCATTGACGGATTTGCTCTGATTCGCCTCACGATCGAGATGAATGGCAAGGCTGGGAATGACAGCCACCGCCTTGCCGATATCTATCAGGCAAGAGCCGAGTGACCGCTGGTCATCGATGTAATCAACACGGCCTGCAATGGAGAGATCGCGATCGAACCAGGGATTCAGCAGTGCCCCGCCGTAGACTTCGACGCCGAGTTGCACATAGTTGTTCTTGCGCATGTCAGGTTGTGGCTTGATGCGCAGACAGGGACTGTCGGTGTGGGCACCGGCAAGTCGCACACCCCGGGCAATCACATCAACAGTGGAATCGGGCAGATTGAAGGCGATGATCGAAGAGCTGTTGCGAGTCACATAATAGCGACCACCGCGGCGCAACTCCCAGGCCTCTCCCTCCTCCAGTGCGGTAAAGCCATTGGCGGCAAGAATTGCCGCCATGCGCTGCACTGCGTGAAAAGGCGTAGGAGAACCGGCGATGAATTCCAGCAGACCTGCGTTGAAGCTGTCTTTCTCCACCACGGCATCTCCGAATAACTGCGCCATCGTCGCCCTTCTCTCCCAAACCTCGATCGAAGCGGTGAATTACTGTGGATTCACTTCCAGCAATTCAACATCGAATATCAGCGCCGAGTGCGGACCAATCGGGCCTGAACCCTGATCGCCGTAAGCCAGATCAGAAGGAATGAAGAGGCGCCATTTGTCCCCTGCTTTCATGAGCTGCAGCGCTTCAGTCCAGCCTGCAATCACCTGACTGACACCGAACTGGGCAGGCTCACCTCTGTCCACGGAGCTGTCAAACACGCTGCCGTCGATGAATGTGCCGTGGTAATGCGCCAGAACAGAGTCCTGCAGCGTGGGTGACGTGCCACCGGCAGCGCCTGACTCCAGCACCAGATACTGCAGGCCGGACGCAGTCGTGACAACGCCATCTTCCTGCGCATTGGCAGCCAGGAAGGCTTCACTTGCTGCTCTGGCTTCTTCCATCGCGGCGTTCTGCTGATCCATGAGCTGCTGCTGGAATGTCTGCAGTGCGGCCATCATCTGTTCCTGTGACAGTTGCGGCTCGCCGGACACCACGTCACGGATACCTGCAAAGAACACTTCCAGATCGATCGAATCCATCAAACCCTGGCCGGCAAGATTCTGGCCGATATTGACGCCGATGCTGTAGCTGATCTGATTGGCTTCAGTCGTCAGATCTACTGCATTCTCGGCAGCCTGCGCTCCTGTAGCGGACAATGTCGCAGCCAGCACAGCGATGCGCAGACTCGGTAATCGGGAAAATTTCATAATGACGTCCTTAAGTGGGTTCGGTGCTGATTGGGGTTTAATGTTCAAGTTGGTCGTATTTATCGGCTTCGATATGCAGGCAGGGTGGACATGACCCACATCGGGCAACAAATACTACCCGTACTGCGTCCGAATTTCCACCCGGGAACCTCTGCAACATACAAAGGATTACTTTTCTGGACAGTGAGTTAGAGCACTATATGTGCCGGGAAAGCTCGGGTATGCTTGCCTTTCAAAACCCTGGCAAAGGAAGCTGTCCCGTGACGAATACCCGAAAAGTTCTGAGCATTCTCGCGATTCTGTCGCTCGCGGGTTGCTCTCAGCGCTTTGCTGTCAGCATCAACGAGCAGACCGTCTACGATCCTCGTCCGAATTCAGCCGGTTATCGCTTCTCCGATCCCGGGCTGCAGGGCTGTGTGAATTTCGCGTTGCAGGGCGGCGGCTCTGTCGAAGCGCTGACCGTACTGTCCTGTCCGGGATGGGAGATCGAAGAAATCGAGGGTATCGGTGCGCTCAGCAGTCTGCAATTTCTGGACCTCAGCAACAACGTCATCACCAGTCTCGCACCACTGGAGGCGCTTGACCGCCTGAGCTCACTGACCATCACCAATAATCGCGTCACCGACATTGCACCACTGTTGTCGATGCCGACGCTGACGTCTGCAGTGCTGATCGGCAACAACGCTATTCCCTGTCGCCAACTGGACGACCTGAGCGAGCGACTGGGGAATAATCTGCGCAGACCAGAGGCATGCAGAGGCTGACACGCTAGATCGGTACGCCGCTGTGAAAACGGAATTCCGGATCCGGTGATGTGATGAGTCGTTCCTCGATCGTGCGAAAACGTTCGATATGCGGCGTGATGTCTTCCTCGGAATACAGTCGCGCAAGTGCCAGGTAGTCCTCGAAGTGGCGTGCTTCCGATTTCAGAAGACCGCGATAGAACCGTGCGAGTTGATCGTCCAGCAGTGGCGCGATTCTGGCGAAGCGTTCGCAGGAGCGCGCCTCGACAAATGCGCCAACGATCAACGTATCCGTCAACGCCAACTGCCTTTCCTTGCGAATGTGCTCGCGTAATCCACCCGCATAACGCGAGGCGCTGACGTGGACATAATCGATCTGGCGCTGCTCAAGAAGATCCACGACCTGCTCGAAATGCAACAACTCCTCGCGCGCCAGTTGCGCCATCTTCTGCAGCAGCTGCATGTGTCCCGAGTAGCGATACAGCAGATTCATCGCGGTCGCTGCCGCCTTCTTTTCGCAATTCGCATGATCGATCAACAACACGCTCTGCTGTCGCAGAGCCTCGTCAAGCCAGGCATCAGGGGTGGCACAGGGAAGGAAATCCAGAACGGCACTCATCATGATTCAGACTGATGCCCCCCCTGTGGGAGCGAGCCCTGCTCGCGATCGTCCTGCTCGCGCCCATCCAGGTCTTCCAGTTGCTCCACCTCATCCAAATCGGCACGCGCCAGCACTTTCTCTGCATGCTTCTTGCTGGCTCTCGCGCCAAGGAGCTTGAGCTTCTCGATACGCGTCACCAGATTGCCTTTGCCGGAGATGAGCTTGTTGTGGGCCTTGTCGAAACTCTTCTGCGTTGCCTCGATACGATTGCCGATCTCTTCCAGGTCGAGCACAAAGGCAACGAACTTGTCGTAGAGCGCACCAGCGGAATTGGCAATCTCGATCGCATTCTGACTCTGATGCTCATAACGCCAGATATTCTGGATCGTGCGCAGAGTTGCCAGCAGCGTCGACGGCCCGACGAGAATGATGTTCTTCTCGAACGCCGCCGTGAACAGCGCCCCATCCTCCTGCACCGCAACCGAGAACGCGGCTTCCACCGGCATGAAGAGAAGCACGAAATCCAATGAATTCAGTTCCATCAGATTCTGATATTCCTTGCTGCTCAGCGATTTCACATGAGCACGGACAGACTGCACATGCTGGCGCAGCAATTCGCTTCTGCGCTCGGCATCATCCTCTGAACAGTACGCTTCGTACGCCTTGAGAGACACCTTGGCATCGATGATGATGTGCTTGTTCTCCGGCATGTGAACGACGACGTCCGGTTGTGAGCGGGAGCCATCTTCTGCCTTCAGGCTGAGCTGGGTTTCGTACTCTCGCCCCTTCACCAGTCCCGATTTCTCCAGGATCGATTCGAGGATCACTTCACCCCAGGTGCCTTGTGTCTTGCTTTCACCTTTCAACGCATTCGTCAGATTGATGGCATCTTCGCTGATACGAACGTTGAGCTCCTGCAGACTGCGAATTTCCCGTGCGAGAGAGAAACGCTCCTTCGATTCGCGGTCGTAGGTCTCCTCCACTTTCTTCTCGAAATGCTGAATCTTCTCGTTCAGTGGCTTGAGAATCTCATTGATGTTGTCGCGATTGCTCGCGGTGAATTTCTGACTCTTGTCTTCGAGAATTTCGTTGGCGATGGCCTTGAACTGCAGCGTCATCTGTTCGCGGGAATCATTGAGCAGTGTGAGCTTCTCGGCAGTCAGCCTGCGCTCCTGGTCAAGTGTGGTTTGCAGTTGCGTGATCTGCTCACGGTAGCGCGTGCTGGACTCGCTCAGTGCGGCGGCTTCTTCCTGCAGTACCTTGAGGCGCTGACTCTGATTGTCGATTTCCATCTGGCGGGCTTGCAGACGCTCTTCGAGTACAGCGATCGTGCCGGAGTGATCAGGAGGTCTGCGCACATAAAGCAGAATGCAGAACGCGGCGAGGATGACTGCCAGTGTGGCGAGGGCAACGAGCACTGGCGTCATTTCCATGGTTGTCGGACCCCGCCCGGAACAGGGATCGTCAGATCAGGTTAGTGTGGAGTACGCGAATCAATTGATCGCGCAATTCGGCGGAGTCGGCACTGCCTTCGGTCTGCTCGGCAATCACGCTGATATGGCCTTCCTCGGTCACCAGTCGCACAGTGAATGCGGGCGTCTCTCCTGACTCATCCTCAGACGTGAACAGGCCTCGGAAGAAACCGGGACTGTCGTCATCCTCTTCCTCCACCCCAGTGAACAGCACCGCGTAATAAGCCTCATCCCTATCGCTGGATGCGACTTCAATCTCGGCGTTGTTCAATGCCTGTCCTACCTGGGACCAGGCGCGGTCGAAGTCGATACGCAACTGCAGAGTTTCGCCATCGCCCGTGCGCACAATGCTGGCCTTGCTCTCGGCCTCGAGACTGCCGGCCAGAAGCGACACGGAAGACGCGCGATACAAGTCAGTACGATCGGCCAGATAGACAGATACTTCGTCCAGCATCGCGTGTTCAAGCTCCAGATTCGCAGAGTTGGCTGGCCAGTTCACCGGCGCGGAGGGGTCAGCAACGTAGGATTCCCCTACCTGCAGAACGTAGACTTCCGAGTTCCCCGCATGCAGACCCGGCTCGATCCTGACCTGATACTTGTTGCGGCTGCCCTCTTCGCCCACCCAGACTGTTTCCATGATCAACTGAACAGGGTCTTCCGACGCAACGGGTATCTGCGCGGTCGACCAGTAGTCACGCAGACGCGGCCAGACCTGAGCCGGTTCAGCGCCAATCACGATCCAGCGGCGATCACCGAAACGTTGCACGACCACGCCTTCACGAATATTGGTATCAAGCGGCCTGGGAGCCGGAGCCCGCACGAATACCGGCCTGTCTTCGGGCAGGGGCGGAGGAACCACATACAACTCATCGAGCGTGAAGCTGTCGAGCTCGGGAGGAATTGTCATCGGAGCGATGGTCGGAGAAACCAGATAGTCTCCCTGCCGATCACGGAACGGGCCATCATCACCCATCAGGTAAGAACAGCCTGGGAGGCCCGCAAGAACCATCGAGCCGAGAAAAAACAATCTTGTTAACTGCATCTTGTCTCTCACACCTGGACACTCCAGTGTAGATGGCCAGTATTGGCAGAAAGGTGAACGAACCTGCTATCGGTCTCTACTTGCCAGAGCTATTTGATATTCAGTCCCGCAGCGCGCATCGCCTCACCTAGTGGGACTCTGAACGCGGGATTCAGTTCCACCAGTGGCAACCGCAGCCCCGAATCGATCAATCCGAGCTGAGCCATTGCCCATTTCACGGGAACCGGATTGCCCTCGACGAACAACTTGTCGTGCAGCGCTGCCAGAGGCGCATTGATTGCCGCCGCGCCTACCGCATCGCCCTGCAGGGCAAGCCGACACATCTCGTGCATTTGTGCTGGCACCAGATTGGCAGTGACAGAAATATTGCCCTTGCCACCGGCCAGCATCAGCTCCAGTGCAGTGGCATCATCACCGCTGTAAATGGCAATACGGTCTGCGCAGGTATCCAGAAGCTCCTGGCAGCGGTCGAGATCACCGCTGGCTTCCTTGATGCCGATGATGTTCTTGAGGTCTGCCAGGCGCGACACGGTTTCCGGTTGCAGATCGCATCCGGTACGCGACGGAACATTATAAAGAATCTGAGGAATATCAACCTGTTCTGCAATCATTTTGAAGTGCTGGAACAACCCCTCCTGGCTGGGTTTGTTGTAATACGGAGCAACGAGCAGACACGCATCTGCGCCGTACTTCAGTGCGGCACGCGTGAAGAAGATAGCCTCTCTCGTGGAGTTGGAGCCTGTTCCTGCAATCACTGGAATGCGGCCTGCAACCTTCTCCACACAGTGACGAATCAGGGCGCAGTGCTCCTCTTCGGACAGCGTGGGTGACTCCCCTGTCGTGCCGACCACAACGACAGCATCAGTGCCATTGGCGATATGCCATTCGATCAGCCTGTCGAAGGCCGGGTAGTCAATTTCGCCGTCGGGATGCATCGGCGTGACTATGGCAACAATACTGCCTTCAATCATTGCAAAACCTCTATTCTGTTCCTGGAAAATCCGTTTGGAAAAGCTGCGCGCGACTTTACCACATCAGCCTCTGGTACCACAAAAACCTCTGTGGGAGCTTGCCTTGCAAGCGATGAACTGGTGTTTGCCCTATCGCGGGCAGGGCCCGCTCCCACAGGGTCATTTCCGCAGATGATCCGGCGGATGCGGCTTGCGAGTCGTGTCGGGCCAGGCATTGATGATGGCCTTGATCAGCGTCGCCAGGGGAATCGCGAAGAACACCCCGGCCAGTCCCCAGACTCCACCGAAGACAAGGACCGCGCTGATGATGGCCACCGGGTGCAGATTGACAGTCTCCGAGAAGATGACCGGCACCAGTACATTGGCATCGAGAAGCTGGATAACGCTGTAAGCGATCATTACGGTGTAGAACTCGCTGCCGATTCCCCACTGTACATAGGCCACCAGTGCTACCGGAATGGCCACAACGGCGACACCAATGAAAGGCACAATGACCGACAATCCCACCAGCACGGACAACAGCAACGCGTAGTTCATCCCCAGAATGAAGAAGGCGATATAGCTGACGACACCGACGACGACGATTTCCAGCACCTTGCCGCGGATGTAGTTAGCAAGCTGCATATCCATTTCCTGCCACACTTGCAGCATCAGTGGTCGATTGTGCGGCAGCAGATTGCCGACCCAATGCATCAGCAACACCTTGTCTTTCATCATGAAGAAGACCAGCACGGGCACCAGCACGAGGAAGATCACCCAATCGAATATGCGCGGAATGCTGGCGATCGAATAGGAGACAACCACCTGCCCAAGCAAAGCGAGATCACCCCGCAGAGTGCTGATGATGTCCTGCACCTGCTGCTCTGAGATCAGGCTGGGGTAGCTGTCGGGCAAGTGCAACAACAGCTCCTGCCCTTCACTGATAAGTCGCGGCAACTCATTGATCAACCGCCCGAACTGATTCCATGCCTGCGGCAGGAGCAGCAACAGAACAGCCATGAAAGCACTGAAGAAAAGCAGATAGACCAGACTCACCGCGAGAACATAGGGAACGTTGTAACGCAGCAGGGAGTTGACCCAACCCTGCAACAGGTAGGCTGTCACGATGGCCGCCAGCAACGGCGCAATGATCGAGCCCATGGTCACCAGAACCAGGAGGGCAGCACCGAGAAGGATGACGAATATGATCGCTTCTTCGTCGTGAAAATACCGATCGAAGAAGCTCCGCAAGAGCTTACGCATGAAGTGTTGTCAGCCTTTTCTGATCCAGTAACTGTAGACGGCATCTTCCTTGCTGAAAGCCAGGATGTTGTGCCGACTCTGCTGCACAAACACGTGGAAATCCCGCTCTGATCCGGGATCGGTAGCGATGACCTTCAAGACCTGCTGCGGCTGAAGTGAATTCAACGCCAGCTTCGCTTTGAGCAAAGGCAGCGGACACATCAGCCCGCTTGCATCAAGTTCAAGATCGACGTCAATTTCCATGGCGGCATTTTAACAAGCATTGCGCAGCAATGCCTAGGCAGAGTTGGCTCGAACACGGACTTTCTCGAGGAATTATTTGTGGTAACGCCGGTCTTAGGGTTACAGTTGAGCGAACGAATCAGCCTCGCTTGAGCACGGAAATCTATGCATCATTTCAGCCGTCTGGCCTGTATTGTGACCACAGCCCTCCTCTGTGGAGGTGCAGTCGCGCAGGTTCAGCTACCCACCCTCGGCGACAGGATTTCAGGTCTCATTTCACTTGACGACGAGTACGAGCTGGGTCGCGAGTTCCTGCGCTCGGTGCGCCGCAGCAGTCAGACCATTCAGGACCCTCTGCTGAACGACTACCTCGTCAATATGACGCATAACCTGGCACTTCACAGCGAGCTTGAAGACTACCGCCTCGCCTTCATCATCATTGACAGCCCTGAACTGAATGCATTCGCTGCCCCGGGCGGCATCATCGGCGTCAATGGCGGCCTCTTCCTGAACGCACACACCGAAGGCGAATTTGCATCGGTCATGGCCCATGAGCTTGCCCATGTCAGCCAGCGTCACTTCGCCCGCAGTGTCGAGGATGCGCAACGGCGCCGCATACCCGAACTCGCTACCCTGCTGGCCAGCATCGTCATCATGGGTACCTCAAGTGCCGATCAAGGTCAGGCCGCCATCATGGCTGCCCAGGGCCGCTCCATCGAAAACCAGCTGCGCTTCTCCCGCAACAACGAGGCAGAGGCCGATCGCCTCGGCATCCGCACGCTGTACGATGCGGGCTATGATCCCCACGAAATGCCGGCGATGTTCGAACGCCTCATGGGCTTGAACCGTTTTGGCACACGCCCGCCAGAGTTTCTGCTGTCACATCCGGTGACGGAGTCCCGAGTCGCTGACACCCGTGGTCGCGCCAGCCGCTACCCGGCACGCCCACAGAACTCGAGCCTCGAATATCAGCTGATGCGCGCGCGCGTGCAGATCCATTACGAACCCAACGCGCAAACATCGATTACCCAGTTTCAGACCGCGCTCGAAACCGCCACTGACGATGTGGGCAGACAGGCTGCCAGTTACGGACTGGCGCTGGCGCACATGAAGAACCAGGACTTCGGCAAGGCACACGAATATCTCGACACACTGCTGGCAAAGGAACCGAATCGTATTGCCTACGTGGTGACCAAGGGTGAAATCCACACCCGGGGCAACGAGGCAGGCATGGCCCAGGAGTACCTGCGCAGACACCTGACGATCAATCCGGATAACCACCCGCTGACGATGGCGTACGCAGACGCTCTGATTGCAGGACGGGAACACGCGGAGGCGGCGCGAGTCCTCGAACGGCACACGGTGTTGCGTCCGGAAGATCATGACCTGTGGTACGTTCTGGCAGAGACTCAGGGCCTTGTTGGCGACGTCAGCAAGGTGCATCAGGCACGGGCAGAGTATTTCGTTCTGGTGGGAGATTTCAGAAGTGCATCGGAGCAGTTGTCCTATGCGCTGCGCATCGAGTCTGCCAAGCAGAACAACGGTCCCCTGCTTGCAAGGCTGCGTCAACGTTCTCAGGATGTGGAGGAAATGGAGCGCGCCAACCGATCCTTCTGACAGCACGTACCGCGATCCAACTCAGGCCTTACCGGTCACTTTAAGCTTATTCCTGTTGGAGAAATCCAGCATCCTCTGCAGAGGGATCATCGCCTTTTCGGCCAGATCGCGATCAACTGTCACCCGATTCGTGCCGTGCAGGAGCGACTGATAGAGTCTGTCCAGCGAGTTCATGGCCATCCAGGGGCAGTGCGCACAACTGCGACAGGTCGCGTCATCGCCAGCGGTTGGCGCGACCAGGAACGTCTTGTCCGGCGCCAATTGTTGCAGCTTGTAGAAGATGCCCTTGTCAGTGGCGACGATGAAGGTGGTCTCTTTGCTGTTTACGGCCGCATTGATGATCTGAGTGGTCGAGCCAATCACATCCGCTATCGCGAGAACGGCCTCCGGGGATTCCGGGTGAGCCAGCACAATGGCCTCCGGATGCAGGGCGCGCATACTCAACAGCCCCTTGGCCTTGAACTCTTCATGGACAATGCAGGCCCCATCCCAAAGCAGCATGTCGGCCCCGGTGCGCTTCTGTATGTAACTCCCCAGATGCTTGTCCGGCGCCCAGATGATTTTCTTGCCCTGCGCACTCAGATGCTCGACAACGTCCACAGCGATACTGGATGTGACCACCCAATCCGCGCGCGCTTTCACTGCTGCCGACGTATTGGCATAAACCACGACGGTGTGGTCGGGATGGGCATCGCAGAATGCGCCGAAGGTATCGACTGGACAGGCGATATCGAGTGAGCAGGTGGCCTCTACGGTAGGCATCAGAACGGTCTTGTCGGGGCTGAGAATGCAGGCGGTCTCTCCCATGAACCTGACACCGGCCACTACCAGGGTGGACTCCCTGGCATCGCGCCCGAACCTGGCCATTTCGAGAGAGTCGGAAACCATGCCTCCACTCTCTTCGGCGAGTTCCTGCAACAAGGCATCGGTGTAGTAATGGGCAACGAGCACGGCGTCCCGCTCCTTGAGCAAGAGCTTGATGCGAGTCTTGAGATCTGCGGTGTCAGCAGGAGAAAGCGTTTTGGGCAGAGAAACAGTGGTCAGATGCTGTCTGACCAGAGCGGTATCTGCCGCGAGCCTTGTTGTCGAATCGATGGTTTCCGTCATGACTGAAGGATACAACGCTGGATAAGCAACACAAGATGAACTACGAGAGGAAAATGGTGGGTCGTGTGCGACTTGAACGCACGACCAATTGGTTAAAAGCCAACTGCTCTACCGACTGAGCTAACGACCCATGCAAAGAAGGGCGACATAGTACTATCATATAAAAAAAAGACAAGTACTTTATCTGGGGAACATCTGAAAAAAAGCCTGCTCAAGCATAACGAGTCGAGTCTTGTACTCCAGACTCCTGAAAGCCTTTCCTGCGAAAGCGGCAACTGTCACAACGTCCACATGCTCTGCCCTGTGCATCGGCCTGATAACACGACACCGTGATGGAATAATCCACCCCGAGGCTACTGCCAAGTTTGATGATTTCTGCCTTCGTCATCATGATCAATGGTGTTTCGATCTTGACAGGCGCTCCCTCCAACGCCGCACGCGTTGCCAGATTGGCCATCTTTTCAAAAGCGTCTATGAATTCCGGTCTGCAATCAGGATAACCGGAATAGTCTCGCGCATTGACTCCAATGAAGATCGCACTTGCTTCGATGACTTCAGCGAGAGCCAGTGCGTACGAGAGAAACACGGTGTTTCTCGCAGGCACATAGGTGACAGGAATTCCATGACTCTCTTCGGTTGGCACAGCCATGCTGCTGTCAGTCAGTGCAGATCCTCCGAGAGCACCAATCCCAAGAGGGATCACGAGATGCTGTACGACATTCATCTTCTCGGCAATCAATCGCGCGGCCTGCAACTCGCTCACGGAACGCTGGCCGTAATCAAAGCTCAAGGCATAAATCGCATAACCTTGCGCTCTTGCAATCGCCAGGCAGGTCGTTGAATCAAGCCCGCCAGACACAAGTACAACTGCATTTTTTTTGGCGGAAACAGTGGGCATTTCTGTCATTTCAAGGTAACCGATTAGTGTCCTGGCTTGTCGCCCCAGATCAGTTTGTGCAACTGCAACTGCATACGCACCTGCAACTTGTCTGCGAGGATCCATTCTGCCAGCTCCTTGTATTCGAGCTGACCAAAACTGGGAGAAAAAAGTACTTCATCCACTATGCTGCGCAAATCATATTGGTCGCATTTCGCTTTCGCCCATTCATAATCCCGACGATCACAGATGACGAACTTGACCTGATCCTGAGGTTTGAGCAGCGGGATATTGGACTCGAAATTCCTGTCACACTCAAGAGAGCCAGGTGTCTTCAAATCGAGCACTGTCACGACTCTTGCATCAACATCAAGAATAGACATGGCACCACTGGTTTCGAGTGACACCTCGTAACCCTTGTCGCATAACATCTCAAGCAACGGAATGCATTCCTGCTGAGCAAGTGGCTCTCCGCCAGTGACAGTGACATAACGTGCGCCATACGCCGCGACACGTTCAAGAATCAGTTCCAGGGATTGGATCTCACCCTTGTGAAATGCGTACGCCGTATCGCAGTACTGACATCGTAACGGGCATCCGGTCAAACGTACAAAGACAGTTGGAATGCCAACAGTTCTGGTCTCTCCCTGCAGAGAAAAGAATATCTCGTTGATTCGCAATGTTTGAGAGTTGTTCATGAAAATCGGGATTCCAGTCTATTGCCAGACGGGTTCAATGCAGGATTGGAGAGTACCCGCAGCAGAGGTCGCACCGGCAACGAGGATACCAGCAATCAGTTCATTGATCGCAGGTAGATATCGGCCAGATTGGCTGCGGAAGTATTGGGGAACCGGGACTGCACCTGGCGCAGGAGCTGTTGTGATCTCTCGACATTGCCAAGCTTGTCGTAAACCGTGCCCAGGGAGTACATGGCATCGTCCACCTTGCGACCGTCGGGATACTGCGTGACGATCGTTTCGAACGCTTCCCGCGCCTCATTGAGCATTGCGAGGTTCAGGTAGGCCTGACCTTTCCAGTAATAGGCGTTCGTCACAAACCGGCCTGTTGGATAGAGAGTGAGATACTGATCGAACTCCGTGACGGAGCGCTGATACTCTTCATCCTGAAGCAGTGAGTCCAATGCCACCTGATACTGCTGCTGCTCAGTCAGGACAGTCGGCTGCAATGCGGCAGACGGCGTACTGACATTATTGACGACAGCGGTGCTCGGGTTGCTCGGCACTGCATTGGCGTTTACTGGAGGCTGGGTTGGGGTCACCACACCAACGGCAGTTGCAGGAGGTTGCTGGACAGGTGTTGACACCGCTGCCGATGGAGTTGGGGACTGAACCGATGCGGGCACGCCTGCTCCGCCCGGTGTTGCCTGAGACATGGCACTGAGCCGTGAATCCAGGTCGGTGTAACGATCCAGCGACTCACGCTGGAGATTTCTCAATTCGTACCCTTGCTCCTCGACGAGGCCGCGCAGGGTTTCCAATTCAGAGCGCATCTCCCGAAACTGATCCAGAAGCATGACAAGCGCATCATTCGATGAAGCAGCGCCTGGTTGCCCCGTGGAGGTTTGACCAGAAGGAAATGGCTGAGCTTCAACAACTCCCGCAGCACTCATTACCGAAGTACTGAGCGCAAGGGCCGGCACTGCAATAACCAATGCTGCGAGAGTGTGTTTCATTACGTTAGATCTGCCTTTCGGAATTACTTGATGATCTCGACGCGACGGTTCTGACGGTAAGAAGCTTCAGACTGGCCTTGTGCGGCCGGACGCTCTTCACCGTAGCTCACTGTCTCGATCTGTGACAAAGAAGCACCATTGACTACCAGGTAGTCACGAATGCTGTTTGCACGACGCTCGCCAAGTGCCAGGTTGTACTCGCGTGTGCCACGCTCATCAGCGTGACCTTCCAGGCGCACTCTGGTTCCAGAGTTTGCTGCAAGGTTACGGCCGTGAATGGCCAGCACGTCGCGATCTGATGCCAGGAACTCTGACACGTCGAAGTCGAAGTAGAACACTGTAGTTGCCAGTGCTGCTGCTTCCATGCGCGCTTGAGCTTCACGCTCACGAGCCAGACGCGCTTCTTCGGCTGCTCTTGCTGCTGCTGCCGTATCGGCCGCTCCAGTGTCCGCAGTCGGAGTAGTAGTCATATCTTCGTCGCCAGTTGAACTACAGGCCACTAGACCCATAATCGACAAGGCAAGGATTGTTGTCTTGAAAAATTTCATGCTGTGCGTACCCACTCTGTAAGTCCTCCAATAGGCTGATGCGATCAAACGTTTGTATGAACAATCTTCAATTTAAGAACGGAGACCATGAAGGTTCCCGGACATCGCCCTGCGCGGATGGTAAACGGAACTTCACTCTACCGTCAATGGAAACGGCATCCAGGATGCCCCTCCCATTAACAGTTGTCGCGAACATGATCATGCTTCCGTTTGGTGCCACGCTGGGAGATTCGTCGAGTGATGTGTCAGTAAGTGTGATGACCCGCTGAGTCTCGATATTGAAGATCGCTATGCTGTAGCTGTTATCTTCACGGGTGTCACGTCTGACATGGACCAGGTTCTTGCCATCTGGCAGGAAGCGGCCTTTGGAACAATAAAAGCAGTCGAAGGTCAGCCTCTCGGGGAAGCCGCCGGTAATGGGCACCTGATAAATCTGTGGTTGCCCGGTTCGATCTGACGTAAAGACTACCGATCGGCTGTCTGCAGCCCAGCTCGGTTCTGTTTCTGCACGCGGATGATCTGTCAGCCTGGTCAGCTGACTGGTCATCAAATCCATGACGTAGACGTCAGGGCTGCCGTCCTTCGACAACACCATGGCCAGCTTGGTGCCATCCGGAGACCACACGGGTGAACTGTTGATGCCAGGGAAGTTGGTGATCTGACGACGCTCACCCGTGGCAATTTCCTGAATATAGATGCGCGGCAAATCCGTCTCGAAAGACAGATAGGCAATCTGGTGACCATCCG
>Ga0155965_1084_pt1 | contig 14985 bp, 13 predicted proteins | sample RifCSPlowO2_02_FD_107619 | JGI IMG/M metagenome (GOLD analysis project Ga0155965, IMG submission 107619) | Gammaproteobacteria bacterium RIFCSPLOWO2_02_FULL_57_10
CACGCTGCCGCGGGAAGACCTTGAGCAGATCGCCGATACGCAGCCGTTCTTCAGGCAGGTGCAGTTCCACGACAGCCGATGCGGCTTCTTCAGCGTGGGCGGTCCCGTATTCGCTACCGTACGGGTCAGAGGCCAGCTCCAGCGCTTCCTCATCCAGCTTTTTAACGAGCCGGTACTTGAGATCGGCGAGCACACGATCCACTTCGCTGCGACCGATGCTGTCGCGCGCCACACCGAACTCCTCGTGTATCAGTTCGCGAGCCTCCTCCATAAGGCGTTCTCGGCCCTCGATGTCGAGGTCTTTGTCCCGCAGGAATGCCTCGTGCAGCGTCAGCATCAGCAGACGGCGCTTGAGGGTGCGCCGTACAGCGGCAAAGCTTGAGGCCGCGATCTTCTGGAAGATCGCCATCAGGAAGCCAAGCGCCTGACCTTTGCCCCCCTGGCGACGTGCCAGATTGAAGCCATCTTCCAGGTACTCGCGCAGCTTCTCGTAAAACCGGCGCTCCTCCTCGTTCATGAGGAAGGATTCGGTATGCACCCAGCGGCGCGCAAACAGCGGCGATCCATCCGGCTGGCAAGCATCCGCCTTGGTGCGCCGGTACATCACCGTGTTGAGCCTATGTCGGTGCTCCAACATCTCTTCCGGGCTGCCAAACAGCGTCGGATTCAGCAGCTGCGCCAGCATCCAGAACTGGAAGTGGTTACCCTGATGGGGCGTGGCCGATAGCAGCAGCAGGTCGCGCGAATGGTCCTTCAGCGCCTCGGCCAGCTTGTAGTTCTCAGTCTTCCTGACCTTGCCGCCGGTACGGTAGGCGGTCAGGTGATGAGCCTCGTCGAACACCACCAGGTCCCACCGCGGTGCATCCAGCAGACGCTTGATACGCGCCGGGCGCTTCAGCGTGTCGATGCTGGCAATCAGCCGGTCGTGCTTGGCAAAGGCATTGGTCTTGCGGTCGGTGATGTCTCCCTCGGAGCCGAACACCTCGAAGTCGAGGTTGAACACCTCGTTGAGCTCGCGATGCCAGTTGTTCACGAGGCCGGCCGGTACCACCATCAGCGCACGCTTGAGTTCGCCACGGCTGGCCAACTCCCGCAGGATGAGCGCGGTTTCGATGGTCTTGCCCAGCCCGACCTCGTCGGCGATCAGGTAGCGCCGTGGCGACGCGGTGGCTATGCGGTGCGTCAGCACCACCTGATGCGGAAGCAGGTCGATCTTGGCGGAGGTCAGCGCTGATGCGCTCTCCATCACCGGCAGCGCATGGGCCTCATACGACAGCCACGCTTTGCGCGCCCGATCCGTACCACCGTCTACCGCACGCAGGATGCGCTCCGTGCGCGACAGCTCACGGCGGATCGAACCGACAGGCACACGGCGCTCGCCAACGCCGAAGAATGCACGCAGATAGCCGTCGCGCGCCGCGTCGAGAACAACTCCCTGGCCGTACTCGTGATGGGTGATCCGCTCGCCGGGGGAGAAAACTTCGTCATCCACCATCAGGACAGCCTCGGGTGGTGCAGGCCGATCCACCCCGGGCCGTCCGGGTCGCTGTTGGTGCAATCGGGGTCGATGATGCGTCCGACGTCGGCCTCAGCGCCCGCCCACAGAATGCGCCCAAGGTCGAGGTGCTGATTGCTGTGCGGGGCCGAGCACACCCACGAATAGGCTTCGGTGGCGCGGTTCATCTTCACCCGGTTCTTGCCGGTGGGCAGCCAGAACACCAGGGCGGCCTCCAGGCTGTACTCGTCCTGGAAGGCGAGCACCGCCGGCAGCAGGTCGGACTTCATCCACGCCTCGCCCTCGATCGGGTCCATCAGGTCGACGCAGCCCTCCAGCCCCGCCACCACCAGCGTATTACCGTCGTTGCAGGGCAGATCGTCGGGCCATTGACCGACCATCGCGAAAAACTCGCGAATCGAGACCACTTGCTGTGGTTGCGCCAGCGCCGACAGGCTCTCACCACCCCAAAGCAGGCTCACCCCACGACGCTTCCAGACATCTCCCTGCAGAATCTTCATGGCTACGCCTCGTCGAAGAACAATGCCATCTGCTGCACCTGCTGCTGATGCGAGGCGGCCCAGTTGTTGTAGATGGAAAGCGCACGGGAAGCCGCATTACGCGTCTGCTGCGTCGCGCCGCGCCTGCCCAGCCATTCCAACAGCGCCCTCAGGGCCGCGTGCGGCTTGAAGTTGTCGTTCTTCAGAGTGTCCGCCGCGTTGATGCCGCTGCCGTCGAAGCAGGCACCAATCAACACCAGCGCCTGGTCGAGATCGGAGGTGAGCTTGCGCTTGTGCTTGCCCTGCCAGTCACGAGCAAAGTCGAGCGGATCGACGAGCGTGAATATCTTGTTCTTTTCTGAACACCAACTGCGCTGCACGAAATCATCAGGCGTAGTGATAGATCCTCGAAGAAATTTCTGCAGCTGGTCGCGGGCGATTTCCGTCTTGCTGTCAAAGGTGCGCAGGAACTGCCGCGACATAGGCTCGGCATTCACTGGAGGCACTTCCTTGCCTTTGTCGGCGTCCTCGTCGATCAACTGGTTGATGCCCACCAGCGCATCCTTGACGGATATTGCGCGTCCCTCGTCCACGTAGACCTTGCCGTAGTGACGCGAGAAATACTCCAGTGCCTTGCCCCGCCGGATCACCTGGATGTCCGCCGCAGGCAGCCCTTCCTTGGCGTGGTTCTCCAGCATTGCCTGCAGTTGCCGCACATCGGCCATGACTTCACGGCGCATCCGGCCCCAACTAACTGGCTTGGGCTCTTCGGTGCGCTTGCGGCAGACGTGGATGATGTCGTACTCGATGGTCTTGGAGCCGAACTCGCCTTCGCCCTTGGTTTCGTCAGAGCGAATTGGATAGGTCGCTTCGAGGTAGTACCCGGCGTCGAACAGCGATTCCAGCACCGCTACCCAAGGCTCGTCCTCGCTGTGGTGGAAGGTGAAGGCCAGGATGCCGCTGGGTTTCAGGACACGATGTGCCTCGCGCCAACATTGGGTCAGTAGCCGTTGGTAAAACCCATCGGGATCTTCAGGTTCGCGTGCCTTATTGGCGACAGCCTCAAGCGACTTGGGTGTGTACTCGGCGGAGAAGTGCTCTGGATACTTCGACTTCAGCGCAAGGCGTATCCAAACATAGAAGAAATCGGCAAGTTCAGAGTAATGAAGCAAGTCACCGAAAGGAGGATCGGTAATCACCAGATCAACGCTTGCATCTGCAAGCCTGTCAAGGTCCGTTGACGATGCACAGAGAACCTGAGCGCCAATTACGGGGTCGCCGGTTCTTACCTTCTCGCTTTTGCCCGCAATCTGGCTGCCAAGACCAGGGTTGATCCTCTTGAGACTTTCAGCGCTTACAGCTTCCCAAGGGTCTACACTCCACTCGCCACCCTTACGCAGTACCTCGACTGTCGACGCCCACGGGCCATAACCCATCGGGGGAAATACGCCGACCTCAACGACATTGCTCTTAGGGTGGAAGTTGTTGTTTGACAGCGCGGGGGCGAGCTTGTCCAACTTGATGTGCCAGAACGAAAACATGTTCTGGTTCCGAAGGTGATTCTGAAATGCGCCGAGAACGTACTCTCTCGTGGCCCAGTCATATGTGCCAACGGTGCTGATTGCCTTTAACAACTGTGAATGCACGAGCATCTGGCGTGCATTGAACATCTCAGACCACTTGAGGTATCCGTGCTGCGGAAGCGGTTGCCGCTGATGCGTCATGTGGCCAAAAGGTATGTCGCTCCTGGGCCAGTAGTCCGCGAGGTCTGCGTCCTTCCGTCTTTCCCATTCGGCCTCTGCCGCATTTAGTGCGCTGCTGTCCGTGACAGGTAAGAAGAATCGTCCGTTGTAGGGATTGCTGGTGGTCGCGAGACTTGGCGAGTACCCTTGAACGGCGTAAACGCTGGCCTGAGCAGTTTTTTTTGTTGCTTCAATCGCCTTTACTATTGGTTGGACCGTGCCGCATGAAGCGCAGGCAAAGTTCGCCGCCTTCGGCACGGTTCCGCCGTGCGATCTAAAAGTAAGCTTGGTTTCCGGGCAAGTCACTTCGGTAGGAAGTTCGCCACGGACCTCTAGTAATCGAACCTTGGAGGCGCGCTCCTGGTTCCAGCGGGTAGTCGATTCGGCATCGTCCTGAGCGGAGCCACCATATGGCTGCGCATTCGTGTCCAGCTTTGTGCTTCCTGCGAGCCACTGCGGATGCATGAGAAGGTTAAGTTCGACCTTCTTGTTCTTACCCTTGCCGAGGTTGATCATGGCAGTGTAGCCACAGTGGGGGCACACGACGCCTCTCTTTCGGTCAAGTACTGAGTACGGATGTTCCGATGGAGAAACGTACAGCGGCACGTCAGGTGCCATCCGTGCTGCATCTTCCTCGACGTGGAATTCTCCGCCGCACTTTCCACAAGTGTGTTCCCAATGCTTCACGCTGAGGGACTTCAACGCAATCACTGGGCTGTTCATGATCGGCGTCCGATGGCCGCAGCCCGTCACTTGGCATGGGCCGTGTTTTGCCCAAAATGCGTAGATAATCTCAGGGCCCTCATATTTGTACTCGCGGCGTTGCTCCGGAGTAAGCGACAGAGGGTCGAAGTCTGCAGGCATCAGGCGCTTGCTCAGCACGTGCGTCCATTTGCCTTTTTCGCCATGCGGGCCGTCGCAGTAGTAGTACGGCATGATCTGCGGCTTGACCTCGGTCTCGATGTCGGCGAGCAGGCGCTTCACCTCCTCCAGATCGACATTGGCCAGCTCCTGCTTGACCACAAACCATGCGACCGGGTTGAGGTCGTTGCCGACCATCTGCATTCCGAGACGTGAGCCTTCCACCAGCGTGGTGCCACCGCCCATGAAGATGTCGGCCACCTTCAAATGCTTGAACGCGCCTCTCTTCTGGTGGTTGGCGTAGTAGTTGTCCCACACCAGCTTGGCGGCATGTGATTTGTCCTCGGGCGCTTTGGTGGCCGCTGCGATCAACATCGAGCGGAACACGCTGGAGCGACGGCGTGCCCACCACTTCGACATCTGATAGATCGGCTTGCCCGCGTTGCCTTCGATGATCGCCACCTGATTGACCGGCAGGATCGGGAAGTCCACCTCTAGGCAAGTCTTGGGGCGATTCGGGTCGTTGAAGTCGACGGTTTCCATTGCGACCGTCTTGCCGGCGCCTACGGCTTTAGCAACTTCTTGTGCGAGCAGTTCTTTTCTTGTTGCCATACCGGGCGATCCTTATTTCGTGAGTTCGACGAAGGGCGAAAGCACCTCGAGCAGTGAGAGTCCGCCGTGGGTCAGTGTCGGGTAGCCGCCCTGGCTCTTCCATTTCCACCGACCAAGGGCCAGTAGGTGAGCGCCATGTGGGCTGTTGATCTGAAGCGCCACGGGCGGCACAAACGGCCCTGTGTCGCCGGCTCCTGCGGCGCTGCGTCCGCTGGAGAAGGTCTTCTTTAGGAACTGGCCTACTTCGCCATCCGCATCCGGGAAGTAGCCGGTGGCGGCGTAGCCATGGTCCGAGGTGATGACCAGCCGACGGCCGGTGGACATGCGCTCGACGAAGGCCCAGAAATCGTCAGTGCCAAGTTGATCGGCGACGTCTCGGGTCAGCGTGTCGAGGCCTTGGCCGGCGCCCGATCCATCATGCAGTTTGCTATCGGGCCAGTGGTGCCAAAACACCCAGTTCTTGGCGCCCGGCGCACCATTGATCAGCCCCTCGCAGTCCTTCCACGGCATGTCGACACACTCGGTCTGCGCCGGTTGTAGCCGGTGGGCAAGACCACCTCCGTTGTTCTGCAACTGACTGCGGCTGCTAAAGCCCAGCGCCCGGGCGAACTCGTTGGTTTCACCGGGCAGTTCGGACGCGTTGGCCGTGACCTCGTGCAGCGTGAAACCACGCTCCTTGGCGCCTTGGATCAGCCACGGCAGTTCCCGCAGGCTGAGACCGTCGAGGATCAGCACAGCCTTGGCGCTGTAGGGCTCGGTCCACCAGCGCGCAAGGCGATCTGATGTGCGTTCAACGCCGCTGATCTCCGGCTGGCCGAACGCCTGCCACAAATCCCAGCCGCTGGAAGACAGAAAGTGATCCAGTGCGCCGATCTCGCGGTCGCGCTTGGTTACCTCGCTGGGTGCGTTCCCCGCAGCGAGTGGCTTGGACGCAATCTCGACGGCCTTGTCGATGATGACTCGCCAAGCATCGGCGGCTGAGCCCTTGGTCAGGTTGTGCAATACCTCGGCGTCCAGTGCCATCAGTTGTCTTCCTTTTCAAGGCTGAGCTCAAAGGTCATACCGTCGGGCAGCTTCTTGAGCAGTTCCTTGAGCTGGGCGCCGGTGGCGGCCGACACCTTGATCGAGACGTCCGCGACAGGCGTTGCGGGGCCAATGCCCCAGACTTCGAGCTTGCCGATGAGGTTCAAGGGCGAGGTCGGCGCATTGTTCAGTGCAATGCGAGGCTTGCCGCCACCGGTTGCACCACCACCGAAGATTCCGCCACCGCCGGGAACAGGCGTGGGTTGCCCGCCTGCCTTGGGCTCATTCACGACCGGCAACGTCGGCGCTGCTCCGCCACCGAACAGGCCACCAGTGCCAATCGGGGGCTGCGGAACAAGAGGTGTGCTGCCGCCAGTGGTCGGCACAGCGGAGGGCACCATCAGAAACACCTCGTCGAGCTGCCGACCGGTGTAGGAGAGCTTGGGCCGCAAACGCTTCCACGCCGTGTCCTCGTCTTCACCCGGCTGCGCTTGCAGGTACTCGAGTCCACGTAGATTAATGGCGATCTTGCCCCGCGCACAGAGACGGAGAATGCGCTCCTTCATCGTAGTCTCGCCAAGCCATGGGATACAGTCCAGGCCAGCAGGGCGAGGCTCCTGCAGCTCGCGCAGCAGCTTGCCGACCGCCGAATTATCGGCTGCAGTTTCGAGTACGAGGGCTTCAAAATCTTCGGGCACGAAAAGATCGTTGATTAGCGCTTCTTCAATGCCCTCGGGAATCTGTGCGCCTTGCTTCTTCAAGCTCTCGACGCTGAACTTGCTCTGCGCCGGGTCGGCGAAATTCCAGCGATGCACTACGGCGAAGCGATCGAAGCGCTTCTTCAGGATGTCGCGCAGCTCACCTTGGTACTTGGTGTGAAGCTTCTTGTACTCGGGACTCTGGCCGCTCCATTCCTGCGCCTTCATTTCGGCACGAGCCAACACCAGCAGATCACGATCCTGGAAGGCATTCGACGACCCGGAGCGCGGCAGCAGGAAGCGGACCGTATTGCGGCGCTTCTGCAGATGATCCTTGATCCAGCGGCCAAGGCGCTGGTCGAGATTGTCCGGCTCTTCAGGCAACACCAGGATCGGCAGACGATCATCCCAGCGCTCAGGCTGCTCGGACTCATCAAGCGCCGTCCACGGGGCGGTCAGCCAGGATTTCGACAGCGCGATTACACGGAAGGTCTTCGCCACCTCCTCGGTGCCGCCGATGACGTAGCGGATCTCCTTCGCCAAATGCGCCAGGTCGGAACCATCGGAGAACAGCTTGTCGTTACGCGCATAAGCCATCAGCTTGGCCTGCGGGTTCTCTTCTTCGCGGAAGACCAGACGCGGACCATCCTGGTGGATATTGAAGCTATTCTCGACAATGGTCGCCAGCTCCACCTGAAAGGCGTTGTCATCGACGGGTTTGTCGCGCGTGATGTCGGCCTGCAGGGTAGCGGGCTCGGCGCCGGCAAGATTGCCGACCGCGATCGAGCGCAACCACAACGCGCCCACGATTTCCTGCAGATGCGGCGACAGGCTGGCGTGATTGGGTACCGCTTCGGTAACCGAGATTATGTTCTGCTGGGCCTTCTCTCGCAGCGTACGATGATGAGCATTGGACACGGAATCCAGCAGCGCGCCAATGCCCGACGCCTCGTCATCAATGCGAAAATCTGCGGCTGTGAGGACCGGCACAACCTCACCACGACTCTTGAACAGGCTTGCCAGGATGCGAATCATATCCCGCGTTTCCTGCGCATCGGTGGCGACCAGCACCTGCTCTTCCAGAAGACGCAGCAAATGCGGCGCGTAGGGCCAGGATTCGGTGAATTCCTGACGTTTACGCTCTTGCTCGGATGACGGCACATCCAGCAATCGGAAATACTCCGAAACGTGATTCGAGACCATGGTCCCGATACTGGCAGCAGCAATCTGAAGACGGTTGTCGAACAGACGGTGCAAAAGCATGCGTCGGCGATCTTGCTGTATGCGCTCGGCGTTTCCACCTGCCTTGAAATCGATAGCAACCGGATTGACACGATGCACCTGCTGATAGGCATCGCTGCCACCGTTGCGCACGGATATCACAAGCACCAGCAGATCAGGTCGCTCTTTAGCAATCTCCGAGAGAATCTGGATAAAGTTGAACGCCCAATTCTTCCAGGGGTACTGCTTAGTATTGGTCAGGCCGTCGTACCAGGTCTGAAATTCGTCTAGCAGCAGCATGGTCGGTGTGTGCTGCAACAGCTCCAGGATCAGCTTGTCGGATGGGATGTCTGTCTTGGCCGCCCCCATGCCTTCCCATTTACCTTTTATGTAGTTGCCATGTGGATGGCGCTCAAACAGCAGGTCCCAAAGGAATTTGTAGCGCTGGCGATGTAGACTCTCGCCGATCACAAGCATTTCACGGCGCAAAGTAATCTTGCCGATCTGCGGATCACCGAGCGTTGTCGCCCAGGAGTTCAGCCATGCACCTGTGGAGGTGGCATCGTTCACTGCGTGGTACAGCGCGGCCATCAAGTGAGATTTACCAAGACCACGATCACCAATTACTACCACTGGCCGCCCTTGGTCCGGGCCGACGGCCTCGATCCCCTTTAGCAGGTCATGCGTGGGATACGTGATCTCCAGGAACTCCTTCGCAGCGATTTGGGTCGCGCCGGTGTTCGTGTCGTTCGAGAGCTCAATGGCCGTGCCTTTGAGGCGTTTGCCTCTAAATTCCTCCCTAAGAAGCAGTCCCAGCATCGTGTCAAGCCCTCAGCCATGTGAAACCCATTAATTATCAGAAAGATAAGAAACCTTTCTCGATATTACAATGCTTTGGGAATGTACAGGAAAATCCAATAGAATCCAATGGAGGCTCACTTACACTTCGGATCAAACTATTGTTCTTTGGGAGTCCGCACGCACGAAGGCAAATTCATTCGCAATTCAATAACTGACACAAAGGTGCCTGCCAATGGACCTAAATGAACTTCCAGAATCACTGCTGCAAGGCATGAGACGAGTAAATGAGCTCTCAGCGGAACTTGAGAATTTTAATTTCGAAGCTGAACAACGAAGGATCTGTGAGGAAATTGAGCTCCGAAAACCGAGCTACGAAGACCTAATTGAAGAGGCCGCTAATGCCATGGCGTCGGAATCACTCGTCGACACCGCGCTTGAGCTGCAGATGGAAATGTACAATTTGCTTGAGACAGCAATTGATAAAATAAGGATTCTTATCCAAGCAAATTATTCACAGCTAAAAATTAACATGGAGGAACTCGGCGATACAATTCCTGAAAAGCTTCTAGGAGCGCTTAAACTCGGTAACGAACTAGGTATCGCCCTGGATAGACGAAAACGCGCAGTAGGTGCCGCGAACTCCCGCCACGGGAAAGTCGGAGGCAGCCGAGAAAAGCGCGAACGAATTCGCCAGATATGGTCTACGGGCAAATACACGTCCAGAGATATCTGTGCGGAACAGGAATGTGCATCTTTGAATATGTCATTTTCGTCGGCTCGCAAAGCACTGAGAAATACACCTCCGCCCGAATGCAAGATTTAGCTGCTGCCTTTTACAGGCTAGCCACTGCCCAGCAACACATATTCGTAAGAGCCGTCTAAGTCTTCAAGATCAACGCCATGTTTAACACCGCCCCAGGAGGCGCAAACATGGCTAGCACGATCCTTAGACTTCCCGATGTAAAAGCCCGCACTGGACTCTCCCGCAGCACGATCTATTTGCGAGTGTCCGAAGGTAAATTTCCCTCCCCTATCGTCCTCGGTGGCCGCGCTGTCGGCTGGGTCGAGGCCGAACTCGAAACCTGGATCGAAGACCAGATCGCATCGAGTCGGCAGCCAGCAAGGCAAGGGGGAAAGCGATGATTGCCTCCCCTGTTCCCAAGAGCCTTCGACGCGCCATCAACCACAAGTGCAAAGAGTGCATTTACGACCCCAGGCCCGGTAATGGCACATGGCGCCAGCAGGTTGCGGCATGCACCTCAAATTCCTGCGCGCTTTTCAACGTTCGACCTCGGCCTATCTCACATGCCAAACCGGCGTCAGTCGCGCTGGAATTGTCGGAATTAGATGAATTCGATCTTATCCCAAATGCTGAAGATGGACTTCGCCAGGAGCGCAAACTGTGAACGCTCAATCTGCACGCACTGGACTTCCGAAATTGTCCCCCTCTTTTCGATTTTGCAGATCTCATGCAACGCAGGCCAGCACTGCCTCTCGGAGTTTTCATCAGCTCGCTGTGAAGGCGGTTTTTAATATTATCTATCTCCTGAGTAACCTGATCCCTGGCATGGATGCCTTGATCTCGTCTCGCCAACATGAAGTCCATCACCATGTGTAACACGATCACCATCAACGGCTGCGAGTACCCAATCAATACGAATGCTTCGAAGGGGCAAGGATGCTACATCGAAATACTCGAAGCGATTGAGCGCAACCTCACGGCCATGCTGTCTCATCACAGTCGAGTTTATGTGGCTCAGTTCGTTGTACACACGCATGACTTTGAACATTTGAACACTGGCATGTCGAAACTGATGAAAGTTATCAAGCGCAGACTGAAGACCAAGTACAAGCTGGTGCGCATTGCAGGTGGCTGGGTAAGAGAGACTGGCGCAAGTCAGTTGCAGCACTACCACGCTGCGCTGTTCGTGGATGGTAATTCGATCTGGCGTCTTGGAGGTGTTCAAGCACTGGTGACAGAAATTCTGGAGATGCGAAATTACCCCAGACCCAGCTTCTGTGCCCCCCATATGGTGACTCGCGGGGTTCGGCACACATTCGAGGAAGCATTCATGCACTTGAGCTATCTCGCGAAAACTAGAAGCAAAGGCAAAAAAGCCCCAACCACCAACGACTACTCCTTCAGCAGACTGAAGGCCAAAAGCGATGTAAATGCATAGATCAATTCACGCCTGCTACCCCATTGATTGCATAACGCACAGGTGAGGCAAAATCGCGCATGAACACTGATATTCCCGAATACTGCGATGCGATCAAGAAGAACGGCGAGCCCTGCCGCCAAAAGGCGCTCTACCGCAACTGGCGATGCAAATTCCACGGAGGAATGTCGACAGGCCCGGTGACCGACGAGGGGAAACAACAATCTCGGATCAATGGTAGGAAGGGCGGGCGCCCCCGGAAAACCCAAGTCTTACAACCCCAAGATTACCTCAAGACTGAAGACAACCAGACTAAACCAAGGATCAGCAAAGAATTGCGCCTTCAGCAAGCAAGAGATAACGACTTCGAGCGAAAGTTGGACGAACTCTGGCGAACCATCAATTCATTGCGCCACACACTGGAAAATAGATCTGGAAAAACCCAAGTCATGGAACGGCAAGGTAACGGCAAGGTTTGACAAAGTGCAAACCGCACCTCTTAGCCTGAAAGGATCTAGGTGACTTTAGCCTGCGCCCACCCACGCGCCCGAAGAAATCCAAATCGGAGAGCCTCGTTAATAGGTTGAGAAATGGTCCAGATTGAAGAAATGTCGATACTGGGCAATTCTTAACAAGAACCCAAGTCATAGAATGCTAAGGTTATGGTAAGGGTCACTAGAGTAATCGAAGTACGAAACAGCATTCCCATTGACCACATCTGCGTTACAATGCCAACACTTCTCCTCGCCTTGGCAGACGCACCATGACCGTATCCAAAACAGCAACTCTAAACCTTCGAATTGATCCCCGCATCAAGGAAGCCGCTCGCATCGCAGCCCAGCGAGATCATCGCTCCATAGCCAACCTGATCGAGGTATTGATCCGCAAACACTGCGAAGCCACTGGTATCTCCATCCCGGAGCAGCAAGCATTATTTGACGAGGCTGGCGATGAATGAGAAAACACTAAGGGCATTGATCGAGGCAGGTGCAGTGCGCAAGGTGCGGATCATCGCCGAAGGCTGCATCTTTCATGTGGAGGCCGACACGCCGACCAACACGGTCACCGCCACTACGACAGCTGGGAGCATCAAAACTTGGAGTACTCTGGACACGTGTGCAAAATGGGTGCGTGGACTTGGGCTGGGTGTGGCACAAATTAACCTGGCGAGGTGGACTCCTGGGCAGCGAGGGCTTCGACTATGAGTGATGAGATCCGCAATTGCGAGTTTCGATTCAAATGCCCCAAGACTTGGGACGCTCTTGAGACAACAGCGATTGAGTCGCAACGTTATTGCTCTCAATGTCAAAAGGTGGTGCACCACTGCCGTACTCCAACCGAACTGGAGTGGGCGATTGTCAGAAATCTTTGTGTAGCGGTGAGAATTGTAGAGCCTCAATCGACTGGTCGTGGCGCTGACCGCAAGATAGAAGACTATTTGTCAATCGGAGACGTATCTCCTGAATACTTTGCAGGCACAGAGAAATAGCCCCAAAAATTCACAGCCACCGTCTTTGAACCAAGCAACTGGAACACTTTGGGGGTACATTTTGGGGTACACAGAAAGATTGAATTGAATCTAATCAATACAAATCAAATTGTTATATTAGTAATTCACAGCCTGCCCGGGGCACCAAACACCCGCTCGCTCGTGAAAATTTCCATCAATCACAGCGCGGAAACACGGCTCCACGGTTGACTGACACTTGGTCACCGGGCTATCGTCGAATCCTGCCAATCACCAATACTGCAGACCGCCCATGCGCCTTTTCACCCGACAACCCTGGATTCTGGGTCTCATGCTGCTGATGTACATCGGCCAGGCCGTGGCATCCGTTGCCGTGCCCTGCCACCTGCTGTCGCAGGGAGACGAGGTATTGGAGGAAGTGTCGGCGTCCGGGCATCAGCACCACATGCACGGAATGGATCACTCAGCTCATGCAGGTGCGAGCTTGTCAGCGATCGATGCAGCATCCGAGAGCGATCGCGAGCAGGGCTCGCTCCCACAGGGAGATGTTGCGAATACCGCTCTGCATGATTGCTGCGATGCCATGAGTCACTGCACGTCCGGCAACTGTTCGATGTCCTCGCTCGACGAAAATGTGCTTCATGCCACCTTGCACAGTCGTAATGATGCTCTGGTATCCGATACAGACCAATCCCCCGCCCGCCTCGCCTACTCGCTCTATCGTCCACCCATTCTTCTCTGACACGGCACAGTCACGCCCGGAATTTCCGGGGCACACTTTATCGACTGCAGTTCTGCCGCGCATGATGCGGCAGCCGTGGAGACAGACATGAACAAACTGCCCAATTTCATGGCAGCCAAAGAACCAATGATATGCGGCACCCTTCCCGCAAAAGGACAGGCACGACGCCGCTTCGTGCTCGGCGCCTCATCTCTGCTGGCATTGGGTGCCACACCATTTGCCAATCAGTTGCTTGCCAGCACGGCGGCAGCCAGAACCGGTCCCGAAACACTCACAGGTCAGACCTTCAATCTCAACATTGGTCACCAAAGGGTAAATTTCACCGGACGCGAACGCCTCGCGACGACGGTGAACGGGAGCCTTCCTGCACCAATCCTGCGCTGGCGGGAGGGTGAGCGGGTCACACTGAGGGTGACCAACACACTGGACGTGGACAGCTCCATTCACTGGCATGGACTGATTCTGCCCTGGCATATGGACGGCGTACCCGGCATCAGCTTCGACGGCATCAAACCGGGAGAGACCTTCGAGTACACATTCGATCTGGTGCAAAGTGGCACCTATTGGTACCACAGCCACTCGGCATTTCAGGAGCAGACCGGGTTGATCGGCGCCATCGTCATCGATCCGAAGGAGCCGGACCCGATTGCCTTTGATCGCGACCTGGTGGTTCTGCTCTCGGATTGGAGTGACGAGAAACCAGCGAATGTCTACGCCAAACTCAAGAAAATGAGCCACTACTACAATCGCCGCGAACGCACGCTGGGTGATCTGTGGCGAGACGTTCAGGACAACGGGGTTGCTGCAACCACGAGTGACCGTGCCATGTGGAATCAGATGCGCATGAGCAACACGGACATCGCCGATGTCACCGGTTACACGTACACGTATCTGATGAACGGTGTCACACCGGATGAAGGTTGGCTCGGCGAATTCCGGCCTGGCGAGAAGGTGCGGCTGCGCTTCATCAATGCCGCAGCGATGAGTATCTTCGACTTGCGCATTCCCGGATTGAAGATGACAGTCGTGGCCGCCGATGGACAAAACATACAGCCGGTGGAGGTCGATGAATTTCGCATCGCGGTGGCGGAGACCTACGATGTGATCGTGGAGCCCGAGGGTGATCGTGCCTACACGATTTTCGCTCAGAGCAACGATCGCAGTGGCTATGCACGTGGCACACTGACTCCGGACGTGACACTGCGCGCAGCAGTGCCGGACATGGACCCGGCGCCGGTGCTTGGTCATGCCGAGATGGGCATGGCGATGGCGGGGATGGATCACAGTACTCATGTGGAGCAATCGCCTGCTGAGCAGGCTCCCACAGATCACAGCAGTCATGGCGTTGTGCCAACGCCTGAAGTGGACCACAGCAGTCATGGAGCTGCGGCCACACCTGAGATAGATCACAGCGATCATGCTGCGCCGTCGCCTGCAGGGCAGGCTCCCACAGATCACAGTGCACACACGGGGGCATCGCTTGCAGGGCAAGCTCCCACAGATCAGGTTTCCACAGATCACAGCAACCATCGGATGCTTTCTCCCGCGGGATTCGGCAGCAATTTCGGCACCGCGCCAGCTGTCACACATGGTGCCAACGAGTTCGGCCCGCACGTCGATTACCGCTCTGCCGCCCCGCAGAGTGGACTTGCAGATCCCGGCA
>Ga0155965_1080_pt6 | contig 14874 bp, 15 predicted proteins | sample RifCSPlowO2_02_FD_107619 | JGI IMG/M metagenome (GOLD analysis project Ga0155965, IMG submission 107619) | Gammaproteobacteria bacterium RIFCSPLOWO2_02_FULL_57_10
GGAGCCATCAATTGATCAGGCAATCAATGCACGTCTCGCCAGACTGTCGACGAGATGTATCTTGAAACCATTGTGGTTCAATGGTTGAGCCCCCTGACTGGCGAGGGTACCCAACATCTGAGCTGTCGCTTCGTTGCGTGGCTGTCCACGTACGGCATTCTCGACATCTACCAGACGTCGTGGCGTACACTGCACGGCACCCGCCACGAAACGTGCATCCTGAATCACGCCGCCCGACTCTCTCATTGCGACAGCGATATTGACCAGAGCAAAGTCCCAGACATTTCTGTCCGCCACTTTCTCGAAGTAGAACGTTGCGTTGGCCCAGGTTGCAGGTAAGCGAACAGCAGTGAGAATTTCACCGGGTCGCAGAACCGTTGTATTGCGGATATCGACGTTCGGACCGACGAAGAACTCCTCGGCAGGAACCACTCGCTCTCCTTCACTGCTTCTGATCACCATCGAGGCGTCAAGCGCAACGAGCGCCGGCGCTGTATCGGAAGGCGTCACAGCTACACAACGGCTGGCGTTGAAGATTGCGTGCTCGCGGTTCATACCCTGAGGGGTGTCGGCATAACAGAGGTTGCCTCCTGCGCGATAGCAGGACAGCCCGCGACGGTAATACCAGCAACGGACATCCTGTACGAGGTTGCCGCCGACAGTACCGACATTGCGAATCTGCGGACTGGCCACTTTCACTGCCGCATCCGCAAGCAGTGAATAGCGCTCTCTGACCAACGGATTATTGGCCAACTCTGTCAATGTGGTCAGTGCTCCGATTTCAATCCCGTCAGCAATTTCACGAACCCCGCGCAGGGACTCAATGCCGTTGAGATCGATCATGGCTTCGGGCGACTTCGTTCTGTCCTTCAACCAGCCGTAGGTATCCTGCCCACCGCCCAGCAGCCAGCCCCGCTCAGCAAGTCTGCCTGCAAGTGCTAGCGCATCCTCTACCTGCACAGGCTGGTAGAGCTCCATATTTGGCATGACGTCATGTGATGGCATAGTAACCTCAGAAAGTATTTATTTTCAGTGACTTGTTGTTATAAGTGTTTTGCGCCACGTGATCGATGACCATATCCGGCGTTACAGGCACGCGGTTGAACAGATGCCCGCCCAGCGCATCAGCAATCGCACTGGTCACCGCTGCCACTGCACAGCCCATCGCCGGCTCACCGATACCTCTGGCCCCCACGGGACTCTGCGGGTCCGGCAGGTCGACGGCGGCATGCCGCATTTGCACTGGGACGTCCAGGAATGTTGGTGGCTTGCTCTGATACAGCCCTATATTGGCAGGCAACCCGTTCTGAGGATCGTATACATGGCGCTCGAATCCGGCCATGCCCATACCCCAGACGCCACCTCCGTTCATGCCATGAGACAGGCCCTTGGGATGAACGATGGTGCCGCACTCCGCGATACCAACATAGTCAAGAATTTCATACTTTCCGGTGTCCAGATCCATTTCGATCTCGGCAAAGGCAATCGCCAGACCAGGTGCTGTACCGTTCTTTTCGAGGTTGTCCTTGGCGACACCCACCAGCCCTGTTCCGGCAATCTTCTGCACGGCCAATGCTGTCAGCTCGTTGATGTCATCCGGATATTCCGCACCACTGTAACGGCCACCCAGGGCGACCGCACGCTGTGCTGCTTCTGCATAGGTGAGCCCTTCAGCGGGTGTAGCAGTCTTGAACACACGCTCTTCACCAATGCTGTAGTCGTCTACCGTGCCCCCGAGTTCTGCAGCGGCAATTTCCTTCATCTTGGCAATTGCATCCTGCGCCGCTACCCAGTTTGCACGGGTGTGAGTGAACATGGTGTTGCTGCCACCCTGACCTGAACTGTGAGGCAGCCCCAGATCCGAATTGCCCCGCACGATTTCACAGTTTTCCCAGCGACACTGCAGCGCTTCCGCTGCGGCACGGACAGTGCCGGCATAGGAATAGGTACCAAGGTTACCGACACCGGAGTGCAGATAAATCTTGCCGTCGGTGCCTATTCTCACGATACCGTCGAAGCCATTGTTGCCTGCAGCGTGATAACCCTGCCCCACGCCGATACCAATCACCTTGCTGCCGTTGCGACGCGGCTGGTTGATCTTGGCTTGCCAGTCAAACATCTGCGCACCCATGTCGATAGCTTCACGCATATAGGCGCTGGTCACCGGACCCTGGTTGGCGTCGATCCGGGAGTTGCTGTCGGGAGCGTTCAGTCTTCGGAATGCGACACGATCCATGCCAAGCTGATTTGCCGCCTTGTCCATGATTGGCGCAAGAACTGCGTGCATCTCATTCTGGCCTGGGCCACGCTGAGCGCCACGCGGCGTTGTGTTGGTGAATACGGAAACACCGCGGAAACGCATCGCCGTCGGCTGATACACTACTGTGACTGCTCCCGCAGATGAGGAGCCGCTGCCCGAGCCGGTTGAACCACCATCATTGACGATGATCAGATCCACTGCGGCGACCTTGCCGTCCGGCTTCAAGCCGACTTTCATCCAACCCTGCATGCCCGAACGCGCAGATCCAATGAAGAACTCTTCTTCACGGGTAATACGCACCTGGACAGGACGGTTCAGGTTTCTGGAAAGGTAGCCGGAAATGGCCATGAACGGATAGGGTCCGATGCGTGATCCGAAACCACCACCAGTCGTCTCATTGATGAAGCAGAGTTGATCCAGCTCGATTCCCAGCATACGGGCCAACGGAGCATTGGCGGCGCTTTGACTCTGCAAAGAGCCATGGAAATAGCACCGGCCATTCTCCCAGTAGGACATGCAGGTACGCGGCTCCAACGAGTGGTGAGGATATCCGGCAGTCACGAAGGGTTCTTCCACGATGACTGAGCATTCGGCAAATGCCGCATCCAGATCACCGTAAGACCATTCCGTCGTGAATTCAGCCTGCGGATCGCGGCCATTACGGAAGCTCTCCACCGCATCGGTAGACCACTTCAGAGACGCCAGCTCCATGCCGTTTTCACCACGGCGCATCACGTTGCCTTCCGGGTAAGCGTTTGGACCACCTTCGATCAGGCTGTCCAGCGGATCAACCACGAAGGGGCGACGCTCGATATCGAGCCTGATAAGTCCCAGCGCATCTTCGGCGATCTGCTCACTGATGGCAGCAATCGCCAGAATCGGCTGACCAACATAAGTCAGCTCGTTGCTAAGAGCAGGGTTGCCGGGCCTGGGGGCCTCGGGCAAGTCATCCGCAGTCAGGATGCCCAACACGCCATCCATGCGCAGGGCTTCGGTCGCGTCGATGTTGCGCACCATGCCACCGGGTACCGGGCTGGTCAAAAGTCTCGCGAATACCATACCCTCTTTACGGTGATCTTCAGCGTATCTGGCCGCGCCAGTGATCTTGCCTTCCGCATCTGGCGGAGTGAAGTCTTTTCCAATATGCATATATGTCATGACAGTTGCCCCGAGGCGCGCATGACGCCGTTCAAATAGTGATCATAGGCACCGCAGCGACAGAGATTGCCTGACAAGGCCTGACGAGCCTCTTCTCGAGTGGGTCGCGGATTGGATTTCAACAGGGCAACGGTGGCAACGACCTGACCTGGCGTGCAGAAACCGCACTGGGGGCCGAGCTCGTCGAGGAACGCTTGCTGTACCGGGTGCAACTGTCCATCGGGAGAACGAAGCCCCTCAACAGTCGTAACCTCGCGCTGTCTGACACTGTGCGTCAGCGTAGAGCAAGCGTAATTGGTGACGTCATCGATCAGAACCGTACATGCGCCACACTCACCCCGGTTGCAACCGAGCTTGGTGCCGGTAAGATCGAGCTTGTAGCGCAGAGTATGAGCCAGAGTCTCCTGGGGCAGTACGTCGACTCTTCGTGTACGTCCGTTGACGTTGATCGAAATCAGGCGTTCAACTGCCGCACCTGATTGAGACTGGGCGTTGGTGAGGTACAGACCTGCACCGGACATGGCGGCGGCGCTGGAGTAGATCACTCCTTTTATGAAGCGCCTGCGGGTTAGTCGTGGGTTCACTGACTTGGTACTCCGGTAGTTTTAGTTGTTATAGGGGAGGTGTGCAACCGCAGGTCACACACGCTTCTTCAGCATATCTGTGTCCCTGAGAGACTACTCCTTTTTCGAAAAAGGTCAATTCCGGCCCCTTTGCTATCGACCGAACTTGCGCTCGCCCAAGCCGAGAGACTCAGGCGACTGCGGGATTGTGCTTACGCAGCAGCTCGGGCAGAAACTCTTCGGCAATCGGACGGGAAAAGAAGTACCCCTGGGCCATGTCGCAATTGAGCTCCTGCAACAACCTGACCTCCTCCAGTTCTTCGACACCCTCTGCAATGATCTTGATGTTCATGTTGTCGCTGAGGGAGAGAATGGATTTGACCAGCCCTTTCACCATGGTGTCGTGCTGCATCTTGCGAATGAAACTTTGATCAATCTTGAGAGTATCGATCGGATATTGATGAAGGTAGCTTAGAGAGGAATAACCTGTACCGAAGTCGTCGATGACAATACCCATGCCGCGATCACGACAATTATCCAGTGTCTCCTTGACGTTCTTCGGTTGCTTCAGCAGCAATCGTTCGGTGATTTCGATATGTATGCGACTTGCATCAGTGCCCGTCTCGCCCAGAATGTCTTGCAGATTCTCCAGAAAACCGTCTTCATCGAAATCAGTGGCGGAGAAATTGACACTGACATAGAGATGACTCATGTCCGGGCGCAGGCGATCCAGCCGCGCAAGCATCTGGCAGACATGACGCACCGCCCATCGACTCGCCTCAATGATGAGACCGCTGTCCTCAGCCATCGGAATGAACACATCGGGAGGAATCAGGCCACGCTCCGGATGCTGCCAGCGCATGAGAGCTTCGAACCCGAGAATTTTTCCGGAACTCATCGATACAATCGGTTGATAGTTCAGGATCAACTGATTGCTGGCAATCGCCACCTTGAATTCATTAGCCATCTTGATGGCTTCGACCACATTGATCTGCTCGGCGTACTCGCGCTCCAGATCTTCCGGGGAGGGAGAATCGGAGCTGTCGCTCAATAGCGTCTGGGAACGTCTGAGGATATCCCGATAGCGCATCAGAATGACCTGAGCGATCAGCCGAACGATAGGATTGGCTCCGCGGACACTGCGCGCGAAGTCATCCTTGGTGATTTCCAGAAGTGTGCAGTTCTCCAGCGAGCGGATAGTGGCACTGCGGGGCTGATTATCGACTATGGCCATTTCGCCGATGATGCTGCCAGGGCCTCGCGTGCCCATATGCAACAATTGGCCATCGGACTTTTCCACGACAATGCCAACGCGCCCTTCCTGAATGAAGTACGCACATGAGCCCACGTCGCCCTGGGTCATGATTACCTCACCGGCCTTGAACACTTTTTCTGCCTTCAGAATCTCCATAAAGAGGACTACCTTTATTCAAGTCTTGCTTCTTCATCGACCTTAAGGTTGAGGTAAGGGACAGAAACCGCCAGCTGTCGGCATCATAAATGAAAGGCCTGGTTAAAGAAACACATCAGACCAGCTCACGAGCAGCCCGAAACGCCGCTGCGACCAGACCCACGTCCTCATCAGAAATATCCATGTGAGTCACCAGTCGGAGGCGATGGGCGGCATTCACTCGAATATCGTGGGAACGCAGACATTCTGTCAGGACGGCCAGATCGAAGCCGCTGCAGTCCACATAAATCATGTTTGTCTGCATCGGCTCTACCCGATAGCCTTGTGAACTCAGTGCAATGGCGATCGTGGCGGCACGGCGGTGATCATCAGCCAGTCGCCGCACATTATGCTCCAGCGCGAATAGCCCGGCGGCGGCCAGCACTCCCGCTTGCCGCAGCCCGCCGCCAGTCACTTTGCGCCAGCGACGCGCCTCCTCAATGAAGCCTGCAGATCCAAGCAGCAGCGAACCTGCCGGCGCTCCAAGTCCCTTTGAAAGACATATCGATACGCTATCAAAGTGGCGCGTCAGCTCAGCAATATCAACATCGAGCGCAACTGCCGCGTTGAACAGTCGCGCCCCGTCCAGATGCAGCGCCAGATTATTGTCTCGCGCAAACGGACGAAGTTGTTGCAGATACTCCAGCGGCAGCACCTTGCCCTGCATGGTATTTTCCAGACACAGCAGACGAGTTCGCGCAAAGTGGTGGTCGCGAGGCTTGATCGCAGCCCTGACTCGATCCAGATCCAGGCCACCATGATCATTGAGTTCCAGCGGCTGGGGCTGAATCCCACCAAGCACTGCCGCACCCCCTCCTTCATACTTGTAGGTGTGGGCCTGTTGTCCCACTATATATTCGTCACCTCGTCCACAATGGGTAAGAAGAGCAACAAGATTGGACTGCGTTCCAGTTGGCAGGAATAGCGCTCTTTCCATACCAGCCCTTTCGGCAATCATCGCCTCCAGACGATTGACGGTCGGATCTTCACCATAGACATCATCTCCCACAGACGCATCGGCAATTGCCAGGCGCATGGCAGCAGACGGAAGGGTGACAGTGTCGCTTCGCAAGTCAATCCAGTGTCCGGGTATCACAACTGTCCCTTAGTCTTGAGCCCTCAGAGTCATTACGGAAATCAGGAGGGAGTCCAACTTCCGTTGCCGATGCGAGCCCTGCCATCAACGGCGCGATTATAGATGTATATCCAGGCGTTTCCGTGACGCGTCTGACAGATACAACGACTGTACAGCCCGGCGTCGGGATTGCGGGGATCAATCTCTTCCAGACGATCCAGATCCGCAATTTGTGCGTCGCTTACTTCGTATAACTCAACCTGAATACCCTCAGAGGACTCCAGGAGTGCCGCAGGATAGTCGCCCAGATCGTACAACGTTATCGACGTCAACAGATCACTGCCAACATAGCGCGCCTCTTCAAGCAATCTATGGTTGGCCATGCCACGTTTCAGCGTCCCGTAAACTGCAACCAGCATGAAGTCAGACATCGCTACCTTTAGCCCTGCCGAGATTCTCGCGCATCAATAATCGGTGTACTTTCGCGAGCTCCCACGCACCTTGTCGGCCGGATACTTTTCTGCGTTGATTCGCATCTTTGCCACTACCGCAGCGCCTATGTCGATGTTGAGTTTATCGGCCAGCCTTACAAGGTAAACCTGCACGTCCGCAATTTCATGACCAACCGCGACAGACTGTTCCGGCGTCAGGTTCATGGACTGTTGCTCACTCAACCACTGAAAAGTCTCCATGAGTTCTGCGACTTCGACACTCAAGGCCATCACCAGGTTCTTGGGCGAATGAAACTGATCCCAATCCCGCTCGCTGGCAAACTTGTCAACGCACAGCCGTATGCTCTCGAAATCTGTCATGCAGATACTTCCTCCAGTCATCGATTACAGCATCAACCCCTCTGAAAAGAGGCGTTTGCGACAATACCACATCGGAAATAATTTGACGCAATATCAATAAATCACGCCAACCCATGAAATAAAAAATGTATATCACCCCCCTTCTATGCGGGCAGTACCATACTCATTGAATTAGCCCATAAGGTGCATTATTCTGTTGGTCCATTTAGCTATTGAAGGGAGAGTTCTCCGCCGATGTCAAACTATAATAAAAGTATCAGATCAGCATTCATTACGTTGACTGCAGCAGTTGCCGCGTTCCCGCTGCTCAGCCTTGCACAGCCAGATATGGATCCGGTCAACGATCTGCCCAATCCTTACCAGACCATTGAAGGCTGGGCGAAGATGCCCGAAGGCAGATCATGGGGCTCAACCAGCGCCGTGGACATCGATCCGGATGGCGTCAGCATCTGGGTAGGTGAGCGATGTGGCGGTAACGTCGGTCCCTGCGCTCAGGGCGAACTCGACTCCATCTTCAAATTCGACGCAAACGGCAACATGGTCACCAGTTTCGGTCGTGGCATGGTGATGTGGCCGCACGGTATCCACGTTGATTTCGAAGGTAACGTCTGGGTCACCGACGGTCGCGATAACCGTGCCGCTGATGGCACTGCCCCCGCAGAGCTGAAGGGACACCAGGTTCTCAAGTTCAGCCCTGAAGGCGAGCTGCTGATGGCAATTGGCGAACCAGGCGGCGCACGCGCCCCCGGCTACCTCTTCCAGCCTAATGACGTCTACGTTGCACCTAACGGCGACATCTTCATTGGTGAAGGACACTCAGGTGCAGAGGGCTCCACTGCTCGCATCCTGAAGTTCAACAGCGAAGGAGAATTCCTGAAGGAGTGGGGTTCACTTGGCTCAGGTCCTGACCAGTTCTCCCAGCCACACTCACTGGCAATGGACTCCCAGGGCAGACTGTTTGTAGCCGACCGTGGCAACAACCGCATCCAGATCTTCGATCAGGAAGGTACCCTGCTGGACAGCTGGCATCAGTTCAGCCGCAATAGCGGTCTCTACATTGATGACAACGACATCCTCTATGCAGCGGATTCCGAGTCCGGATCCGTTAACCCGGCACATGGCGCCTGGCTGCGCGGCATCAGAATCGGTAACGCCCGTACCGGCGAAGTCACTGCCTTCATTCCGGATCCGAATCCGGACTGCACTGGCACATGCACAGCGGAAGGCGTAGTTGCCGATCGCAATGGCGTTATCTACGGGGCAGAAGTTGGTCCGGTAGGCGGGATCAAGCGCTACGTAAGGCAGTAAGCGACACAAGATCCTTGTGATTGAAGGGGCGCCAGTGGCGCCCCTTCTTGTTTGCGGAAATGCCACTGAATGTGCATCTCCCCAGAAAGCAAAAAGGGCATCCATATGGATGCCCTTTTTTGTTTGGTCGGGACAGCAGGATTTGAACCTACGACCCCCAGTCCCCCAGACTGGTGCGCTACCAGGCTGCGCTATGCCCCGAAATTTCTTGATATCAGCGGAAGTCTTCTGAATCGTATGGAAGACAATCTTGATATTGGTGTTTCTCTGCCCGCCAAGACATCATTAACTCAGGGAGTTGCATCTTACTGGCCAAGCTTCAAAGCGGCGGCAATTCTACCGCATTTTCACAATTGTGCTATCACTTCTTCGAGGTCCTTGATCATCTCCTTGAAGACCTTGTTATCGATACCTGCTTTTTGAGGTTCCTCTGAACCACTCATGCGCTGTCTCGCACCACCGATGGTAAAACCTTGATCGTAGAGCAAAGACTTGATTTGTCTGATCAGTATTACGTCCTGACGCTGGTAGTAGCGTCGATTACCCCGGCGCTTGACCGGTTTCAATTGCGGGAACTCCTGCTCCCAGTACCTCAACACATGAGGCTTTACCGTGCACAGCTCACCAACTTCACCAATAGTGAAGTAACGCTTGGGAGGTATCGGTGGCAGTTCGTCGTTATTGCTTGGTTCCAGCATAGCTTTCCACTCTTGCTTTCAGCTTTTGACCGGGCCTGAAGGTCACTACACGACGTGCCTTGATGGGTATTTCCTCGCCAGTCTTGGGATTACGACCGGGTCTTTGTTTCTTGTCACGCAAATCAAAGTTACCAAACCCGGAAATCTTGACCTGCTCGTTCGACTCCAGCGACAACCGTACTTCCTCAAAGAACTGCTCTACCAGCTCCTTGGCTTCTCTCTTGTTCAGGCCGAGCTCTTCAAATAACCGCTCTGCCATCTCCGCCTTGGTAAGTGCCCCGTCTGCCATAGTTAATTCCTTAACTTTGCATTAAATTTAGCCTCTAGACCTTTGACACAACTGTTAATTATTCCATTTATGTCGTCGTCGCTTAGAGTGCGCGAAGGATGCTGCAAGGTCAAGCCCAAAGCGATGCTTTTTTTGCTTTTTTCTACCGCATCACCTTGATATACATCGAATATTCTAAGATCAACCAAGTACTCCCCCGCAAACTCCCGAACAGATTGCAGGATTTCCCCACCTGAAACGGTCTTGTCCAGGACGATCGCCAGATCGCGATTAACCTCTGGGAACCGCGATAACTCCCGAACTTTAGGCACCTTCGTCAATTGCAGACTTTCGAGATCAATTTCAAACAGATAGACGCGGTTGCTTATATCCAGTTCGCGCTGCAGAGCCGGATCCAGCGCACCAAGTTCCCCTATCTTGCGCCCGTTCAACTCCAGAGCGGCGCGCTGCCCGCTGTGCAGTGCTGCATGTTGTCCGGGGACGAATCGATAAGCGTCACGGTTACGGGAGATATCGAGAAGTGATTCAATATCTCCTTTTATATCAAAGAAATCCAGCTGTTTCTTCGAGTGGGACCAAGCCTCAGGATTGGCATCCCCATAGATCAGCCCGGCAACTCTGGAAGGTTGCTCGGTCTTGCCCTCTCCAGCCAGAAATACTTGCCCGCATTCGAAGATTCGCACCCTCTCCTGCTGGCGATTGGCGTTATATCTGAGCGTCGTCAACAAGCCCGCCCACAGACTGGTGCGCATCACTGACATGTCCGCAGAGATCGGATTCTGCAAAGGAATGGCTTGGCGAAGGCCATCAAGCCGCGCCATCAGTGCAGGCTCCACAAAGCTGTACGTGATCACTTCCTGGTAGCCGAGGGAGACAAGTCTTTCCCGGAACCGGGCTGTATCCGTTGCGCTCTCGGTTCGCGTACCCAGACTCATGCGGGTCAGTGGCCGAGTCTTTGGCAACTTGTTGTAACCGTAAACCCGTGCGAGCTCCTCGATCAGGTCCACATCAATGCTGATATCAAAGCGGAACGATGGGACGCGCACCTGAATCGCGTCGGTCGATTGTTGCAGTATCAACATCCCAAGGCGCTCGAGGATATCCCGGACCTGCGAGTCGGGAATAGCGACACCCAGCATACGGGTGACTTTGTTCAGGCTCAGCGCTATCTCGACGGCTTCAGGAAGATTGCCAATTGCCTCGGTAATGGGGCCCGGCTGTCCACCTGCTATTTCGATCAGGAGTGCTGTTGCACGCTCCATTGCAAGATGCTGGATCTGATGATCAACGCCACGCTCGTAACGGTGAGACGCATCTGTGTGCAGACCGTAGCGGCGCGCACGTCCCGCGATTGCCAGCGGGGAAAAGTAGGCACATTCAAGAAACACATCACGCGTACTGGCACTGACTCCGGAATTCTGCCCCCCCATGACCCCCGCCATCGCCAGAGGGCCCTTGTCGTCGGCGATCACCAGGACGTCCTTGCCAAGAAGCACTTCCTTGCCGTCCAGCAACACCAGTTTTTCAGACTCTTCCGCCAAACGCACAGTTATGCCATTCGTAAGTTGGGCCAGATCGAAGGCATGCATGGGCTGACCCAGTTCGAGCAGCACGTAGTTGGTCACATCAACAATCGGATCAATGCTGCGCAAACCACAACGTCGCAAGGTCTCCTGCATCCACAGGGGTGTTGATGACTGAGGATTCACGCCCCGGATTACACGCCCGAGATAGCGGGGGCATTGATCTGGCGCATGAATTGCCACCGGGAAAGTATCACTGATGACAGGCTCGACCTTCGGTATCTCGGGGGCTTCCGGCGTAATGCCATTGAGCACACCAATTTCCCTGGCAAGACCGATAATGCCCAGACAATCCCCACGATTAGGCGTCAGATCAAGTTCCAGACTGCAATCATCGAGATGCAGATACTCACGAACATCCATGCCAACCGGAGCATCCTCGGGAAGCTCCAGCAACCCATCCGAGCTCTCTGCTGTTCCCAGCTCCTGAGCAGAGCAGAGCATGCCATTGGATTCAACGCCTCGCAGCTTCGCCTGGCGAATATTGATAACGGAGCCATCAGCAGTCGGTATTCGGGCACCGACTCTTGCGAAGGGCACCTTCAGGCCTGGCCGAACATTCGCCGCGCCACAAACCACCTGCAGAACCTGCGAGCCATCATTGACCCGGCATACGCGCAACTTGTCGGCATCCGGATGCGGCTGCACAGCAATCACTTCAGCGACTACAACTCCGGAAAATGCACCAGCTACAGGCTCTTGACCATCCACTTCGAGACCAGCCATTGTCAACTGATCGATCAACTGTTGTGTCGTAAGGGGTGAATTCACCCACTCACGAACCCACTGTTCGCTGAAAATCATGCTCGAATACTCTGTATTGAATGCAGGTTTGTCTAATGCCCATGCTGAAATCGACACTGGCAAAGTGCCATGTCGAACTACTAATTAAATTGCTTGAGAAAACGCAGATCATTCTCGAAAAAAAGACGGAGGTCATTCACGCCGTAACGCAGCATGGCAAGACGCTCTACGCCCATTCCGAAAGCGAAGCCGGTGTACTTTTCCGAATCAATGCCGGAAAGCTCCAGCACTCGGGGATGTACCATTCCACACCCCATAACCTCAAGCCATCCAGTTTGACTGCAGATGCGACAGCCCTTGCCCTCACACATGACACACGCCATGTCGACCTCGGCCGAGGGCTCAGTAAACGGGAAATAGGAAGGACGAAAACGCACTGCGAGGTCCTTCTCGAAGAAAGCCTGCAGAAATTCCTCCACGGTACCACGCAGATCGGCAAAGCTGACATCTTCGTCGATGAGAAGGCCTTCAACCTGATGAAACATGGGCGTGTGCGTAATGTCGGAATCACATCGATACACTCTTCCAGGACAGATCATGCGAAATGGAGGCTTGCCCTGCTCCATCACGCGCACCTGAACCGGAGAGGTGTGCGTGCGCAACACAGTTGCCGGATCGATGTAGAAGGTATCGTGCATGGCGCGCGCGGGATGATGATCGGGAATATTCAGAGCACCAAAATTGTGGTAGTCATCCTCAATCTCGGGGCCAACAGCGACCGTATACCCCGCCGTTTCGAAGATACCTTGAATTCGTTCGATGGTTTTGCTGACAGGATGTACACCGCCGGCACTCTGGCGACGCCCGGGAAGAGTGACATCCACTGCTTCCGCATTCAGCTGAGCACTGAGGGCTTGTTCCACCAGATCTTTCTTGCGCAGTTCAAGAGCATCTTGAACCTGACGTTTGGCGATATTGATACGCTCCCCGGCCTGCGGACGCTCTTCAGGCGCCAGTTTGCCCAATCCCTTGAGCAACTCGGTGAGGCTGCCTTTCTTACCCAGAAAGTCTACGCGCAGCTGCTCCAGCGATCTTTCATCGCCAGAGTCAGCAATAGCACGCAGCGCCGCATCAACCAGGGAAACGGTATCTACCATGATATTTACTCAATCGTTCTGAAAGGTAAGGCTTATGCTGCCAGACTTGCTTTGGCCTGATTGACGAGTGCAGCAAATGCCGCCTTGTCATGTACAGCCAGATCGGCCATTACACGACGGTCAACCTGGATGTTCGCCCGCTTCAAACCGGCGATCAGTTGGCTGTAAGTCATGCCATTGGCACGTGATTGAGCATTGATACGCGTAATCCACAGACCACGGAACATACGCTTCTTGGCTTTACGGTCACGATACGCATATTGACCAGCCTTGATGACAGCCTGCTTGGCAACACGGTATACACGACTCCGTGCACCATAATAACCTTTGGCAAGCTTCAGAACTTTCTTGTGACGACGTCGCGCTGTGACGCCTCGTTTAACTCGGGCCATTTTCCTTTCCTCTCAAAATTGGTTGTTAGAAACGCTTGCCAAGCATGCGGTCGATAAGCGGCTTGTCACAGGCTTGAATCAGTGACGTGCCTCTCAACTGACGCTTACGCTTGGTCGTCATTTTGGTGAGGATGTGGCTCTTGTTGGCGCTCTTGCGCTTCCAGCCGCCAGCGGTTTGTTTGAACCGTTTGGCTGCGCCGCGATGGGTCTTGATCTTGTTGCTCATTGCATACTCCGCATTTGTCGTCCCTCGAATTCCGATAACAGAGAGACAGCTAAGGGTTGGTTTATGAAACCACAGGTACAAAAAATCCATTGCTATCTGTCTGAAAAAACGAATCCCGGTTCTACCGCCGAGGATCCAGAGACAGCAATGGATGATTGCGCTATGGCTTCTTCTTTTTGGTGGGCGACAGGACCATCACGATCTGCCGTCCTTCCATCTTGGGTTCCTGTTCCACTGTGCCGTATTCAGCAAGATCTCTTCCGATCCGCTGTACCAGCTCCAGCCCAAGATGCTGATGGGCAAGTTCACGACCGCGGAATCGCAATGACACCTTGGCCTTGTCCCCATCGTTAAGGAAACGTATCAGGTTGCGTAGTTTTACCTGATAATCCCCTTCCTCCGTCCCTGGTCTAAACTTGATCTCTTTCACTGTCTGCTTATGTTGCTTTTTCTTGTTGGCAACCTTCTGCTTCTTGAGATCGAAAATGTGCTTACCATAATCCATGATCTTGCACACGGGAGGCTCAGCCTCCGGTGCAATCATCACCAAATCCAGTTTCGCCTCGGATGCGGCAGCTCTCGCTTCGTCTATAGACACGATGCCGGCTTGATCTCCATTGGCCAACACCAGGCGAACCTCGCTGGCATCTATATGCTCGTTTATAACGGGCTTCTTAGAACTACTCCTCATAGGCGCTAGTTAATTCTCTCCGGACTCAGTTGATAATAAATAGTGTCAATTCTGTGTACGTCCGAATCGGGCAACCTCGGACGCAAGATGATTGGCAAACTGCTCAACCGTCATGCTGCCCAGATCTTCCCCAGCTCTCGTACGTACGGAAACCATGCCGGTCTCCACCTCTCTGTCGCCAGCAACCAGAAGGAAAGGCGTCTTCTGAATCGTGTGCTCGCGGATTTTAAAGCCGATCTTCTCGTTTCTCAAGTCAGCCGACACTCGGAAGCCTTTGTCTGCCAAGGATTTTTGCACTTTCTGGCAGAATTCAGCCTGCTTGTCTGTGATATTCAGAACCACAACCTGCTCAGGAGCCAGCCAGACTGGCAGCGCGCCAGCATAATGCTCAATCAGGACACCAATGAAACGCTCAAAAGAACCGAGAATGGCGCGATGCAGCATTACGGGAGTCTGACGACTGCCGTC
>Ga0155965_1085_pt3 | contig 14729 bp, 19 predicted proteins | sample RifCSPlowO2_02_FD_107619 | JGI IMG/M metagenome (GOLD analysis project Ga0155965, IMG submission 107619) | Gammaproteobacteria bacterium RIFCSPLOWO2_02_FULL_57_10
GTTCGAACACGACTATCTGCTGCGCCTGTTGAACATGACAGAGGGCAATATCGCGCTGGCCGCCAGGCTGTCGGAGCGCAACCGCAGCGAGTTCTACAACCTCCTCAAGCGTCATGGTCTGGACCCCGCACAGTTTCGCAAGGTGGCGGAATAGCGTCGGGGCCAGCCAACGCCCCTTGCCCCGCCCCTGTCGTCAAAGCCCAACACCTCCCTCCTTTAAAATCAATGAGTTACAAAATTGCCTGTGGAAGTGTCTGTATTGCCAGACAGTTTCATGTAGCAAGATCTGCGCGGTTTTCGTGTAACTTATTGATATAGAAGAAATAATAGATTCTGGCACAACCATTGCTCTACTCCTGTCACAGCGTCCTCAAGACGCATGACGATTGGCCCTGAAAGCCAATAACCAGAACCAGTCCTGAGAACCAGGCAAAGGAGAGAACAATGACAATAGCCCACCGACCAAATCCAGCTGTATCTGCATTCGTGACAGGTGTTGAACTGACTGACAGTTTGCCGCGCCTGCCACTGCAAACCGCAGAGCCCGAGGGCCTCGTGCTGAGTCGTCGCATCAACGGCTTTCTTTTGCAGTCACTGCGCAACATCGAGCTGAAGAAGCGCGGCGGACGCAACAGCCGCCGGATGCACCGCACCGATGATTGATCAGCTCAAGTACAGAATCGCCGGGGACTCCACCGCCGGTGGTCGCTTCCGTACCGTCGCGACACCGGCCCCGGCTCCTGGATCACCAGACTTCAATTCCACCGTACTGCTGTAAACCCGTAGGACCGTAAACCCGCAAGACCGCAAACCCGCAAGTCACCAAACCCGCAAATCGCTCGACGTTTCCCCAAGCGTTTAGACCCCAGCCCAGGGGTCTTTTTTTATCAGGATCGTGCAAGCATCACTGGAGGACACATCATGCTTAGTTGGGCTCTTACTTTCTTCATCATCGCAATCATTGCGGCATTCTTCGGCTTCTCCGGAATCGCAGGCGCTGCAGCAGGCATTGCGGAAATTCTTTTCTTCGTGTTCCTGGTGCTCTTCATCATTGCGATGCTGGCCAGAGCCATCAGAGGCAAACCACCGACGCTGTAGTGAGAGAAAATTCCTTGTCCCGCACAACCGACACTCAACTTCCCCGAAATCAAGGAGTTACAAAATCGCACGGAACTGTGCCCTTTCTGCCCGACATTTTCACGTCTGGCGGGGCCACCATGAATCTATTTAAATTGTTGTTTTTAAATACTTTTCAGTGTTTGGCACGTGCGTTGCAATATCCTGAGTGTGCAACACCAAAACCAATCAATACACGGGAATGGAAAGGAGTACTACGATGAAAAAATCAACACTCGCAGGTTCAGCATTGTTTCTGATCGTGTCCGGTTTCGCACTGGCGCAGGAATCCACTGCGCCGGAATTCCAGGATGCGGATGCCAATTCCGACGGTATTCTCAGTACTTCGGAAGCCAATGCCGCACTGCCGGCACTCGGACTTGTCGATGGCAACCAGGATGGTGTGATCAGCAAGGCTGATGTGAAGAAGGTGCTGCCCGACATCGACTTCGAGGAGGACGATCAGAGTGCGGTAGGTTCTACCGAGTATCAGCAGATAGTGCAGGTGATGGAAGAGATGCTCAATAACGCGTGAGCTCTCGTGCACTGACGGTTCCCGCTCCACAGGAGCAGGGGTCTGCGGCGGGGCGACTGACTTCAAATCGGTCGGCCCGCCGTTCTTGCAACAGAGCACAGACGCTCAATGTCTGGTCACCCCAACAGTTAAATTCCCGCAAATCACCGGCCTACGAATATGTTGCGATATGTGTCCTGCCACACCGACACTTTTCGCTCAGTCCTCTACGATGCAAAAATTCAACATACTGTAATTGTTATAAAAAATGCTTCTGGCACAGCGCTTGCTTTGAATCGAGTGTCAATTGAGTGCAGCAGATCAAGCATGATTTTCTGCAAACTGTTTAATCACCAATAGCAAAGAGTGGAGAGAACCATATGAGAACTATCACGATGTTGTTCCTGGTAAGCCTGATGGGTTTGACAGCATGCAATGAAGGACCGGCTGAACAAATGGGTCGCGATATCGATGAAGCTGCCGACGATGTAGCGGATGCGATTGACGATGCGTGCGAAGACGTCAGGGATGCTGTGGGTGCGCGAGATCCCAACTGCTGAGTGTTTTTCGTTCCGCAGATTGATATCCTCGATTGCAGGGATCACACTGGAATTCTGACAGGCGTCAAAGCCTGACTCACAATGGGAGAAACGAAGATGGCGACTGCAAAGAAGGAAGAACCGGATCGTTCTGCTGAACTTGAGGCCAGCCGCGAGGCTGTGATGGCTGCGCTGGACAAGTTGCTGGAGGCAAAGGATCACTTTCGCAAGGCAGCGGAAGCGGCTGGATTGGATCTGAAGCACGAGGCAGTCGATCAGATCGACAAGGGCAAGGAGAAGGCCAAGGTGCTCGGCGAACAGGCGAGCGAGTATGTGCATGCCAAACCGCTGGAGACGCTGGGCATCGCGTTTCTGGCCGGTCTGATCTTCGCGCAGATTCTGCGCAAGTGAGCGAGCTGCCGGACCCTTCCCCCGCACCGCAGGAAGCTGGTGCCGGGCGGCACGATGAATTGAGCGCTTGGCTCGATTATGCCCGCCAGGTCTCCGTGGTGGGCGTCACTGCCGTGCAGTTGTTTCACGCAGAAGTGCGTCTGGCTCTCAGCAGTGCCAGGCGCCTTTTCATTATTCTGGTCCTGATGCTGCCGGTGGTGCTGCTCGCCTGGATTGGTCTTACCGTGCTGTTGGCATGGGTGGGCCATCAAGTGACTGCGCTGTACTTCCAGATGCCACAGTTGGCGGTAGGTGTGGCCATTCTGATGTTTCTCCTGCAACAACTGTTGGCCGCATTTGTGATGTACAGAATCAGTATCGAACATCGTCGAAACCTGAGCCTGCCTGTGACACGACGTCACGTGCAGGAATTTACGGAGGGCCTGCGAAGTGGGACACGCTCAGCTGAGTGAAAAGGTACGCGAACTGGATGCCAGGTTGGTGCATCAGACCGTGCTGTTGCGTCGCTCATATGAAGGCCGACAGGTGTATTTCGCGCGCTGGTCGCCGCTGGTAGTCAAGACCGCAGGAGTGGCTGCGGCAGTGATGGCCATCCGCGTCGGTCCTTTGAAGCTTGTGTCGCTGGTCGTGGCGGTTTCACGTCTCTGGCCACAGGTGGTAGCATTCCGGCCCAAATAAACTGCCGGAATACCCGCATGACTTACCTGCCCGCGATCGAACTGCTCTCTCCCTCTGCTTCCAACCCCTCTGGCTGCACGCCCACAGCCTCCATCATCTGGCTCCATGGCCTTGGCGCCGACGGCAATGACTTTGCCGGTATCGTGCCGGAGCTGCGGTTGCCGTCGAGTCTCGCGGTACGTTTCGTGTTTCCCCACGCCCCATCCATCCCGGTCACCATCAACAATGGTTACGTGATGCCTGCGTGGTACGACATTCTGGAGATGGATGTGCAGCGGCGCGTGGACGAGGTGCAACTGGCTCGTTCCGCAGCGGCAGTCCATGCGCTCATCGAGCGGGAAGTGGAGCGGGGCGTCGACAGCCGTCGCATCATTCTGGCCGGCTTTTCCCAGGGCGGGGCGGTGATCCTGCACGCAGCACTGACGTGTAGCCGACCGCTGGGCGGAGCGCTGTCACTGTCGAGCTATTTCCCGACTGCAGACTCCATCACGCCGGATGCCGCGAATGCGGGTCTGCCCGTGCTGATCTGTCACGGGACTCATGACCCGGTAGTCAGCGAGATTCTGGGTAAACGTGCCGATGCGGCGCTGCAGGCAATGGGTCATCCGACACAATACCGCAGCTATCGTATGGAGCATTCGGTGTGTCTGGAGGAGATCCGTGACGTTTCCGCGTGGTTTCAGAAGATACTGGCCTGACGTTTACAGGCCGGTTATTTAGAGGCCTGTTCTTTACAGACCTGTTCCTTACAGACCTATGCCCCGCGCCATCAGGAAGGCCAGCACGGGGATGAAGACCAGCAGCACCAGTTCCAGGCGCACCAGGCGGATCACAGCCACGGGCACCGCAAGACGTTCGGCCTCTGTCTTGCGATTGCGCACGAAGAACACTGTCGGGTAGATGGACAGCAACCCCACCAGGACAAAGAGTGTCATCTTGATGTGGAAGACAGGGTTGGCCGTGAAGAACTCGGTCGGTTTGGCACCTGCCAGCAGCAGCGCCAGGCCGCAGACCAGCACGACACCGGCAGCCGCCCCGTAAAGAGCATCGACCTTGGCCAGGTTACGAACATCCTCGCGGGAAATCTCCCGGGCGATTGCCATATTCTCGATGACGAGCGCGCCGAACAGCACGACAACGCCGAACAGATGCAGGTAGCGAATCAGGATGTCCATCGTGCGTTCCTCTTTGTGAATTCCTGGTTGTGAATTCCTCGTCGTGGGTTTCTCAGGGCTTGCCCGTGGTGATGTGATGTTTCTCCAGCAGTGCCGTCAGTCTGCCGTCGCGCGCGGCAGCCTGACTATCGGTGTAGCCACCCACTGAGTCGCCGCCGATGAAGAGCTGGGGCAGGGTGCCGCTGCGGGTCAGAACCTGCAGGCGCGACCGCACTTCTCTCTGTCTTTGCGGTTCCAGAAAGTCCCCCTGGTCCAGTTCAAAAACCCGGAAGGGGATTTCCAACTGCGTCAGCAATTGCTTGGCGGCTCGACAGAAGGAACACCAGCTGAGCGAAAAGAGGGTGACCGGGTACTGCTTGTCCGCGATGACGCCATCCACGAAGTCGGCGCCATTGCCGATGCGCTCCTGTGTCTGCTCTGATGTTTGCTCTGATGAAGGGGAACTACTGGTGTCGATCATGTGGGTATCCTGGCTCTGCCTGAACTGCGGTATCTGGTGCATTGTGGCACATGTGATAGAGTTGGCGCACTTTTCACCTGCCGGGAATTCATGGGAATGGACGGCCCGGCTTCACTCTGGAGTTTCATCATGATTGGCTATGTGACGTTGGGCACCAATGATTTCAATCGCGCGGCAGCATTCTATGACGCGTTGCTTGCTGAACTGAAAGCGGTCAGGACCATGGAAGGGGATACCTTCATCGCCTGGGGCAATTCACCCGAAGGTGCCAGCGTCTGCATCATCAAGCCATTCAATGGGCAGCCAGCCACTGGCGGCAATGGCACGATGGTCGCCATTGCGGCAGACAGCAAGGCGACGGTCGATCGCGTCTACAAGAAGGCGATCGAGCTGGGCGCCACCTGCGAAGGGCCCGCCGGTCCACGCAGCGAGACTTACTATGCCGGTTACTTCCGCGACCTCGACGGCAACAAGCTCAACGTCTTCTACATGGGGGCGTGAGCAGTGGGGTCGGAGACAACGACACACGAAGTTCGGCAGCCAGGTCTGCGTGAGCGCAAGAAGCAGCTGAGGCTGCAGAGCATCACTCACGCTGCCCGGCAGTTGTTCATCAGGAAGGGCTTCTCCGACACCACCATTCAGGACATCGCCGAGGCTGCAGACGTGGGCCTCGGCACTCTCTATCTGTATGCCAAGAGCAAGGAGGATCTGCTGGTGCTCGTGTTCCGCGAGAACCTCCTGCAGATGATCGAGAACGCCTTCGACAGCATTCCGGAAGAGCTCCCCTTCATCGATCAGGTCATGGCCTTCTTCGACGGGCACATCGAGTATCACAAGGAAGATTCGGTGCTTGCGAGAACGGTGCTCAAGGAGCTGTCCTTCCCGGTCTCACCCCAGCGGCGTCACGACGTGGACACCATCATCAATCACACCTACGCCAAGCTGACCCAACTCGTGCTGCGCGCCATCGAGGTCGGCAAGCTCCCATCCGATCTGTATGTGGGTACCGCAGTGGCGAGTATCTTCGGACTCTATTACCACCTGCTGCAGGGGTTTCTCTGTGAATTCTTCAGTGAGGAGGAGTTTCGCAAGAACCTGCGCCATGCCCTCGCCATGCTGCTGCCCTGATGATTTCGCCCCGATACTGACCCGAACTCTCCACCGCATCCTCCACCCCCTGATCTTGCTCGAATGTTCATGAACCCGACTTTTTCTTGCTGATTCCTGCATTTGACAATGTGGTTATGGATAGCCGGAAAGCGGGAAGGTTATTCGTTTGACATCACTTTGGCCGGTGTTAGCATCGCCCACTAATCTGCTCCTGAACGAATTCAGGTTTTTCGCCGTGGGCAGTTACCGTCTTGTTTGTTACCCGAAACAATCGTTGCGATCCTCTGGAGGGTTTATGTTTACTTTGTTGCAAGGCCGAGGGCAGTTCATGGTCAAGGCCGGTCTGGCTGCGCTGATCTGCTCCGTTTCCGCTGGTTCACTGCGGGCCGCCGAGCGCGTCGGCGACTTCGCACTGCTGGATCAGGATGGTTTCTTCCGCCACATGAGCTGGTATGACGACCACAAGGCGATCGCCTTCCTGGTGCAAGTCAATGGCAGTGAGCAGACCGAAGCCGCCGTTGCCTCCTATGCCGCGCTGCAGTCCCGCTTCGATGCTCAGGGCATCGAGTTCATGATGATCAACCCGCTGGGCGAGGCGCGTGCCTCCGTGAAGCAGGCCGCGACGGATCTGGGCGTATCGGTGCCGGTGCTGATTGATGACGCACAGGTGGTCTCCAAGGCCATGGGTATCGACAAGAGCGGCGAAGCATTCCTGTTTGACCCCCGCAGCTTCGAGGTGATCTACCGCGGACCGGTGGCCTCGCTGGAAACCGCATTGAATGAAGTGACTGCGGGCACTCCGGTGAGCACCCCCGTCGTCGCCATGTCTGGCGCCGATGTCAGCTATCAGATGGACAGCTCCATTTCCTATGTCGCCGACGTGGCCCCGATCCTGGCCGAGAACTGCGCAAGCTGCCACCGCGATGGCGGTATTGCTCCCTTCGCGATGGACAGCCATGCCATGGTGCAGGGCTGGTCGCCCATGATTCGTGAAGTGTTGATGACCAAGCGCATGCCGCCCGGTCAGATCGACCCGCACGTGGGCAGCTTCACGAACGACTATGTGCTCTCTGCGGAAGAGCAGAAGACCCTGATAAGCTGGATCGAAGCCGGTTCCGTGAAGGATGGCGAGAGCGACCCGCTCGCTGCGCTGACATGGCCGGAGTCCAAGTGGGCCTACGGTGAGCCGGATCTGATCGTGAAGGTCCCGCCACAGGAGATTCCTGCGACTGGCGTGCTCGATTACAGAACCGTGATGGTCCCGTTCGAAGGCCTGGACCGCGACCGCTGGGTACGCGCGAGCCAGTACATCGCGGGTGACCGTACCGTCCTGCACCACACGCTGAATGCCGTCATTCCACCCGGTGCGAGACCGACTGCGGCCGCGTTCCTGGAGAGCGATCCGAACTCTGCGTTCATCACTCCTTACATTCCGGGTGCCGAGCCACACCTCGAGAAGCCGAACACCGGTGGTCTGTTGCAGGCAGGCTCCATGCTGGGGCTGCAACTGCACTACACCACGACTGGCAAGGCGACCACTGACGCCAGCGAGATCGGCATCTGGTTCTATCCGGATGATCAGGTTCCCGAGGAGCGCAGATCAGGCGAGTGTGCCTGCATATTCCCGGACACCTGGACCGACATTCCGGCCTATGATCCGAACTTCGAGCAGTCACAGAGCATTACCATCAATGGCGACGCGCATCTGCTGAGTTTCATCCCCCACATGCACTTCCGTGGCAAGAACATGCGCTTTGCGGCGCACTACCCGGATGGTTCTGTGGAGCAGCTGATCAACATCGCCAACTACAACTACAACTGGCAGTTGGACTACCAGTTGGCTGAGCCGAAGTTTGTGCCCGCGGGAACGAAGATCGTGGTGACTGCCGCTTTCGACAACTCCACGCAGAACAAGGCGAACCCAGATCCGGCACGCGTGGTGCCCTGGGGTCAGCAGAGCTGGGATGAAATGTTCTTCGGTCAGGTCTATTGGAAATATGTGGACCAGAGCGTGCTGGTGAGCAGCGCGCAGTAAGGCCACGTTGCAGGAGCCTGCCTTGCAGGCGACCTGTCACACAGATTGCTGGAGAAGTGGGGGGAACAGGATTGTTCAACAAAGAAAAGGGAAGGGGCCTGGAGGCCGCTTCCCTTTTTTGTGTGTGTGGGAGCGAGCCTTGCTCGCGATTGATGTCACACGGAATCATCGCGAGCAGGGCTCGCTCCCACAGGGTTCGCGCTTACTTGCCCTGTACGGCTGGGTTGCGCAGGATACCTACGCCTTCCACTTCCACTTCATACACATCACCTGGCACCATCGGACGGGTAGTGCCCATCGTGCCGGACCAGACGATGTCGCCCGGCTCCAGGGTGAAGTAACGAGAGATGTAGCTCACCATGTAGTCGAAGTTGTACAGCATGTCGGAGGTGTTCTCGCCCTGACGCACTTCGCCGTTCAGACGGCCTTCGATCTGGATGTTGTTGGGGTCGATGCCAGTCACCAGTTTCGGGCCCACGGTGTTGAAGGTCTTGCTGCCCTTGGCACGAGTCCACTGCAGATCAGCACCCTGCCAGTCGCGGGCGCTGCCGTCGTTGCCGGCGGTCACACCGAAGATGTAGTCAGGGGCATCCTCGATGGAGACGTTGTCGGCACGCTTGCCGATTACCACAATTGCTTCCGCTTCGTAATGGAAATTGGTGGTTTCAGTCGGGATGACGATCGCTTCTTCCGGTCCGATGATGGAGCTCGCTGGCACGATGAACAGGCCTGGGTATTCTGCGGGCTCGCCGGTGATGTGGCTGCGGAAGTTCAGCGCTGTCATGACGACCAGCTCGGGATCAACCGGCGCCTTCAGTGTCACGGCGTCTTGCTCGACGGTCTGGCCGGTGTGAGTGCCACCGAGGTACGGAGCGTCAGTCAGCTGATGGATGGTCGTGCCCATCAGCTCGCCCCAGGAAATGGCGCCGTTCTGTTCGTATCTGACGTATTCGGCTGCCTGTGCGGACGCTGCCAGTGCCATGGAAATTGCGAGACCTGCGGTGAGCTTCTTTGCGAAAACGTTCTTGAATGTGTGCTTCATGCAAACACCTCCTCTGGGTGGGTTGGAGCTTTGCCAGTCCGGGCATTGGTTTGCAATGGGTACGGGAAACTGGTCAGCCTTTCTGTCATCTTCGTGTCGCGCATTGAGCGCGGGTGAGCGGAGATGGCGGCGCCTATCCTGAACCTGTCCGGCCGCTTTATCAAGGCTCTTTGTGGGGCGTATGGCGCCGCCTGTCGGATGACGAGTGGTTGTCCTGCGGACTTGCATATTGGTCGCGCCGCGAACACTATTGCTCACAATACACTCCTGTGGGAGCGGGCCTGCCCGCTCCCACAAGACAGTTTGACAACAAGAAGGAAACCACCATGCTGCGAATCCAACGCCTTACCGCCATATTGCTGATGACTTCGGCGCCGTTCGCAGCCAGCATCGCCCAGCCCACTACTCTGGTTCCCGCTGAACCCGAATCCGTCGGAGTGTCCTCCGCTCGCCTGCGCCTGCTCGACACGATGCTGCGTCAGCATGTGGATGACGGGCGTGTCGCTGGCCTGGTCGCCGGAGTGGCCAGACATGGCAAGATCGTCTATCTGGAGAGCATGGGCTGGCAGGACATCGAGGCGGGCAGCGCAATGCGCGACGACTCCATCTTCCAGATCCGCTCGATGACCAAACCGATCACCTCCCTCGCGGTGATGCAGCTGGTGGAAGCCGGGCGTATCGGCCTCGATGATCCGGTGTCGAAGTACATTCCCAGCTTTGCTGACATGCAGGTCTTCGTCAATCCGCAGGACCCGGACAACAGTCCCACGCGCGCTCCGTCCCGCGAACCCACCATCGAGGATCTGCTGCTCAACATTGGCGGGTTGAGCCATCGTGATCGCGAACTGTACATGAGCCGACAGGTGCGCTCTCGCTCCGAACCGCTGGATGTGCTGGTGGAGAAGATCGCCGACGTGCCGTTGATGGGTGACCCGGGCGCGCAGTGGATCTACAGCGAGTCCGCCTCCGTGCTGGGCCGCGTGATCGAAGTCGTGACAGGGCAGAAGTTCGATGCCTATCTGGATGAGCACGTGCTGGGCCCGCTGCGCATGCCGGACACGGCATTTCACGTTCCGGCTGACAAGGTGGACAGATTGGCTCGCATCTATCAGGTGCCGAGAGATGAAGGTGCCCTGACCCAGGTGCCGGACATGGATGTGCCGATCACCACGAACCCGCCTCTGCTCGAAGGTTCGGCGGGCATGGTCAGCACGGTGCCGGATTATCTGCGCTTCCTGCAGACGTTTCTCGACGGTGGCACGCTGGACGGTGAACGTGTATTGTCCGCTCCCTTGATCGCCGAGATGACGAAGAATCACATCCCCGAAGCGCTGCTGCCCATCGGATTGTCGCCACAGAGCCCCATGCTGGACCGGGGTTGGGGTTATGGTTTTACCGTGGTGATTGACGAGGCGAAGAGCGAGTTCGGTGTCAACAACGGCGAGTTCGGCTGGAATGGGTCTCTTGGCACGTTCTCGTGGGCAGACCCGGAGACAGACACCGTGGCGATCCTCATGCTGCAGATTGCGCCCTCTGGTGCCTACAGCCTGTCCGGAAAATTCAAGGCACTGGTGTATCAATCCCTGCTCAATTGAACCCCCTTGTGGGAGCGGGCCTTGCCCGCGATAGACTCAAGGCTATAAGACAATGAAACTGCTTCCCCTGCTTCCCCTGCTGCTCACCCCTCTGCTTGCCGCTCACGCTCTGGCCCAACCCGGCGCCCCCATCCCCCCATCACTGCCCGAAGGCCTGGAGACCATCGAGTTCTTCAGCCCCGCCGTGGAGCGCACGATGAAGTACGACATCGTGCTGCCGCCCGGTTACGAGGAAGGTGATGAGCGCTACCCGGTGCTCTATCTGTTGCACGGCTACATGCAGAATTACACGGTGTGGGGCCGCAACCTCGGCGCTGCGTTCTACGCGCGTAATCTGCAGGATCTGATTCTGGTGATGCCCGATGGCGGCAACACCTGGTTCGTCAACTACGCCCAGAGCAGTGAGGGAAAGAAAGACAACTGGGAGGATCATCTCATCCAGGATGTCATCGCTCATGTGGATGACAACTTCCGCACCGAGGCGCGCCGTGAAGGGCGGGCGATCGCGGGGCTGTCGATGGGTGGCTTTGCGGCGTTCTCTCTCGGGCTGCGGCATCCGGAGATGTTCATTTCCCTTGGCAGCACCAGCGGAGCATTGGGCTATGCACGCGAGCGCAGTGCTGCCATCGAGGAAGGTCTTGTGGTGATGCCGACTGTGCGCACGCCGGAGCAGCAGGCGGAAGTGGATCGCGCCGATGCGGTCATTTCCTCCATCATCAACATTCCCGGTTTCAGTCGGCAGGATGAGCGCACACCGACCGGCGTGGACTTCGTCACGCTGGAGCAGGCACAAGCCTACGATCCGTTCCAGATTCTCTTCAACGTGCCGAAGAGCCAGCTGCCCCACATTTACATCGACTCCGGAACGGACGACGGCCTTGTCACGGTGGCGCGGGAATTCATGGGCCTGCTGCTGATGAATGATGTGCCTTTCGATTTCATGCAGAGCCGTGGTCGTCATAATTCCGAGTACTGGCGTCGCTCCGTCGGCCATATGATGACCATGCAGTTTGAGGTCATGCAGCGCGCGCTCGGCAATCGTCCCTGATGCCATGACGCAACCACTGTTCCACATTCAGAATGCTGTTTGTCGTGTCGGCAATCGTCGGGTGCTGCGCGTCGATGACTTCGCCATTGCTACTGGGCAGCACTGGTGTGTCTTTGGCGGCAATGGCTCGGGAAAATCCCTGCTGGCACAACTGCTGTGCGGTGATCTTTTCACAGGGCGCGATCATGTGCAGTTCGCTGCCGATTTTTCTGTCGAGCATGATGTGCTGGTGGTGTCCTTCGAGGAACAGCAGAAGCTATGGGCGCTGGATAACCGTCACGACATCAGTGAGTACAGTGACTCCGCGCTCGATCAGGGCACGACAGTATCCTCCCTCATTCTCGGTCCGCTCACCCCTGACGATCGCTACGAAGCGTTGCTTGATGCGCTCGACCTGCGTGCGTTGCAAATGCGGGGCATCCGCTACCTTTCTTCCGGACAGGTGCGCAAGGCGTTGATCGCCCGCGCGCTGTTCCGCCGTCCACGACTGTTGCTACTGGATGATCCGCTGGAGAGTGTGGATCGTGACTCGCAGAGAAGAATCACAGCGGTGCTTGCCGAGTGGATGACACCAGAGACGGCGACGCTGCTGCTCTGTCGCCGCGAGCGCGACATCCTGCCGGGGATGACTCACATGGCGCTGATGGAAAATCTGCTGGTGGTGGAGCAGGGCACCTTGCATCAAGTTCAGCTGGGCGAGGCATGGCAGCGCATTGCACAGCGACGCGCACGAGTACCGCAGACTCTGCCTGTGCCTGCCTCCGGCCATACACTGCCAGCACTTGACCCCGCGGTGCCGCTCGTGGAGTTGCACAATGTGGAGGCCGGGTACAACGGCAACGTGGTGCTGAAGAATTTTTCCTGGGCGATGAGACCCGGGCGGCACACACTGATCGAGGGGCCGAACGGCAGTGGCAAGTCCACTCTGCTCAGTCTCATCAACGGCGAGAATCACAAGGCCTATGGTCAGGAGGTGTGGCTCTTCGGTCGGCGGCGCGGCAGCGGCGAAACCGTGTGGGATGTGAAGGCGCGCTTCGGCACGGTCTCCAATGAATTGCACAACAAGTATGTGAAGGGCTGGAAGGTGCTGGACGTGGTGGTGTCGGGTTTCTTCGCGTCGGTGGGGCTCTACGACGACAGCGGTGCCAGCGAACACAATGCGGCAAGAGACTGGCTGCGCACGCTCGGCATCGAAGCACTGGCGGGCCACTACTATCACGAGTTGTCGTTCGGCGAGCAGCGCCTGGTGTTGCTTGCCCGCGCCATGGTCAAGCATCCAACCATCCTGATTCTGGACGAGCCCTGCGTCGGCCTCGACGATTATCACCGTGCGCTGATTCTCGGCGCGGTGGACCGTATCGCGGCGACGACCGCGACACACATCATCTTCGTGAGTCACACAGAAGGCGAGGCTCCGGCGTGCATCAATCAGCGCATTTCCTTTCCCCCTGTGGGAGCGGGCCCTGCCCGCGATTGACTTGGCCCCGCATAGCAAATCAATCGCGGGCAGGGCCCGCTCCCACAGGGGATCAATTGCAGCGTGCGCGACAGCTCAGCACCGCACCGTCTTGCGCTTCTTGCCGATGGTGCCGCGTGCTTCCACCTTGGCGATATAGTCGGGGGCATAGGGCACCTTGCACGCGGTGTCGCCCATGTCCACGGTCACTGTGCCGATAGTGCTGCCGATTTCGCGGGCCAGCCCGGTCAGCTCCGGCACGTAGCAACCCACGCAGATGACGAAATTGTTCATGCAGTAACGCACGTCGTTGGGGGCGGTGTGAATCTGCTTCTGAACGCGCAGCAACAGGGAGCGCAACTCTGCAATGTCGAGGTCGGCGTCCGGCTTGAGTGCCGCCAGCCCGCTCCAGGTGGACCAGCCTGACGAAGCGACACTTTCGCGATCCGACTCAATCCACTCCCGGGCGAGCATCATGCCGTGCGGGCTTTCGGCGGCCACCCAGGCCACCGTGCACTGACTCAGGGAACCGCAGTTGGCGGTGTTGGCCCAATGGCGCAGATCCTCTGCCGTCATGCGTTCTTCGTCAGCAATGAGACCCGCCAGGTAACGTCCGTCATAGACCGGATTGTTGTAAAGGTCGAGGGCGAGCTGATAGTCCTTCCTGATCTTCCATTTCTTCAGCAGCGGTTTCACATCTCCAATCTTCACGCCATACATGGGTTCTGGAATACCGTGATTGGCAAGGATTCTCCGGTAACCGGCCGATCCAAGCGGCTCCAGTTGCCGCAGAATTTCGGTGGCGTTCATGCGAATTATCTCCCGTGATGTGGTGTCATAAGACAGTATACCTGTGGGAGCGAGCCCTGCTCGCGATTCAGGGTCTCACCATAGTGCGGCTATCGCGAGCAGGGCTCGTTCCCACGGGGGTTGCCACCCAAAGTCAAGAAGCGTACCTTGTTTTTCAAGCGCTGCAGTTGAACAGCGCATGGAGTATAAAAAAATGAAAAGAACTGCCAGAGATATATTGAAGGAAAAAGGCGGTCACATGGTGACGATCAGTTCAGAAGCGACCGTCTACCAGGCTGTGAAGATCATGACCCAGAATCGCGTAGGGTCCATTGTGGTTGTTGACGAAGGCCGCATCGTTGGCATCTGGACAGAGCGCGATCTGATGTACCGAGTAATCGACGAGGGGTTCAATCCAAAGACCGAACTCATCGGGCATACCATGACGAAAACCCTGATCTCCGCCAACGTGAATGATCAGGCGTTCCAACTCTATGACAAATTCCTGGGGCGGCGCATCCGCCATCTGCTGATCGAGGAGGACGGCGAATATGTCGGCATCCTTTCGGTGGGCGATGTCATGCGTGCCAACCTGCAGCAGAGGGCAGAGGAGTACAAGGATCTCAACGAAATGGTGAGCCTGGAGTACTACGAGAACTGGAAAGTACAGCACGACGGCGCTTTGCGCTGAGGCTGTTTGTATCTGCTGTATGTGTGGGAGCGGGCCCTGCCCGCGATTGAATGACGAGACAGACTCAATC
>Ga0155965_1086_pt1 | contig 14661 bp, 12 predicted proteins | sample RifCSPlowO2_02_FD_107619 | JGI IMG/M metagenome (GOLD analysis project Ga0155965, IMG submission 107619) | Gammaproteobacteria bacterium RIFCSPLOWO2_02_FULL_57_10
GCAAAACTACCCCGGCAAGCACCCACCTCTATTACTTAATCTCAACTTTTTAAAGAACTTTTTCCTTAACCTTCGTGGTCAGGAGCGGCGCATTATAGGGCCTAATTTTAGCCTTGCAAGTAATTTGTCAGAAAAATTTCAAAAACAGAATCTGGCAGTAAAACTCCGAAGAACAAGCCGCATCAACGCATTGACAACGGCCCCGCTTTAGATTTTTTGCCCGCAAAATGTCTATATATGCGGTACACCAAAAGCGGGAGGAGAATACTACCATAAATTACAGCGTCTGTAAGATCTGTTCGTAAAATCCATATCAGATGAATCAAAGCGAGAATGTTGGCTGCGTAGACCAATTTATGCAGTTGCTTCCATCTTCTTCCAAGTCTGCGCATCATCGCCTTGGTCGAAGTGCCACCCAGGACAACAAGGATCAGATACGCGATAAAGCCGACAGTGATATAAGGCCTTTCAAGAATGTCGCCAGAAATCTCCGTCCAGCGAAATTGGAGAAGAAAGGCAATATAAGTAAGGAAATGGATACAGGCGTAAAACAGCCCATACAAACCAAAAGTTCGTCTATAGGGAGTCAGCTTTGCCCAGCCTGTAATATCTCTAAGAGGTGAGATTGCAAGCGAGAGGAGCAAGAATCGCAAAGTCCACAATCCCGTCTCAATAGCCAGTGTATCAGCAGGATCAGGACCAAGCGTGTTTCGTAAAGCGGCACTCAACAAGCTTGCAAAGGGTAGAAGACTGACCAAGTGGACTAACCAATTGATGACAGTGAACAGCCTTTGCCCGCCCATCGACGCCCGCATCAATAGTATCTGGACAGATCCATACCACTATAAAGCCCAGCCACCTGATCCCCATAACCATTGAACGGTAATGTTGGGATCCGCGAATTACTGAACAACGTCTGGGGTAGTCTTGTCTCCATGTCTTGACGCCAACGCGGGTGGTGCACCTCCGGATTCACATTGGCATAGAACCCGTACTCATTTGCCGCAAGCATATTCCAGCTCGTTGCGGGTTCGGTCTCTGTAAATCGGATCTTGACGATCGACTTGATGCTCTTGAACCCGTACTTCCAAGGGACAATCAGCCGTATTGGCGCACCATTTTGCGGAGGCATATAATCGCCATACACTCCCACTGCAAGCAATGTCAAAGGATGCATCGCTTCATCCATCCTCAAGCCTTCTCTATATGGCCAGCTGATAGTAGTAAATCTCGACCTTTGCCCAGGCATACTCTCCGGGTCCAACAGTGTCAGGAATTCAACATACTTGGCTTTTGACGTAGGCTGAAAGCGCTTTATCAAGTCAGCAAGCGGGAAGCCAATCCATGGAATCACCATCGACCAGCGTTCGACACAGCGCAGTCGATAGATACGCTCCTCAAGAGTGTGGGGTTTTAAAATGTCTTCCAACGTGTAGACGCCGGGCTTGTCGACTTCTCCCTCGATGGCAACAGACCAGGGATCCGCCTTGAAAGCACCGGAGTTTGCCACCGGATCACCCTTTTCAGTACCGAACTCATAAAAGTTGTTGTACGAAATGACATCTCTGTAAGGAGTAAGAGGTTCATCTGTATAAAAGCTGCCACCAACCTCCACGGGTTTGATTGACTCAAATTTACCTTCCCACCAGGCGGCTGGGGCAGAGCGCTCCATTCCTGCAGGCGCCCGCGCGCGCAATCCATCACCTGCGGCTGCGTCTGCTCTGCCCGGAGCTACTGCGGACGCCAACGCTCCAGCGGCAACGCCCAAGGCTCCTGTCATGAAACGCCGACGCTCATGGTAAACACTTTCCGGAGTAATTTCAGAAGACGGAATATCTTGTGCGGATTTAATCAACATGGCGATTACCTTGTTCAGTACCTGCGAGTTTGTTTGCTCTAATGCAAATTCGAGGGGACATTACCCTCCCCTCAAGCTTCAGCTCATACCAACCAGACAGAGTTTTCTGGTCGATTGTTACAACCACCAACAATCAGAACTTCCACTACTGTCTTTACGTGCGAGATTTATCGCCGGATTTGTGCACTCTGGAAAGCGGCATACGATACAGCCAGATCGCCGGACCCGAAGCAGCATAAACCACACACATGCTAAACAGCACTTCATGCGGGTTTTGCGCAATAACCACCAACAGAACTACTGCCATCAAAAATACAACATAGGGGACTGTACCTTTGAAGTGTATTTCCTTGAAACTGAAATAACGGAAGTTGGAAATCATCAAAATGCCCGTGAAAGCTGTCAGCACAGCAGTACTAAAAGCGATCAAGGGCGTAATCTGAACGTTATACCTGTAGCCTACCCACACCGCAAAGGTCACAAGCCCAGCAGCCACCGGACTCTGCAATCCAACAAAGAAACGCTTATCCACAGTACCCAGTTGCACATTGAAACGCGCAAGGCGCAGAGCTGCGCACGAAATATAGATGAAACTTGCTGCCCAACCCGCCTCCCCAAGAGAGGACAGCGCCCAACTGAACACTATCAACGCAGGCGCAACACCAAAGGAAACCATATCGGAAAGGCTGTCGAACTGCGCGCCAAACGCACTCTGGGTATTAGTGAGTCTTGCCACCCTCCCATCAAGACCGTCAAGGACTGCTGCAATCAGAATTGCCCACCCGGCTTCATTGAAGTTCCCCCCCATGCCCGCAATAATCGCATAGAAGCCAGCAAACAGAGCACCTAGTGTTAATAGGTTTGGTAGCAGATAAATACCTCTGCGGCGGATCTTTTTACCGCCTTCTGAAACAACCTCCTCATGCTCATCAATTGGAAAAAGACTGTCTTCTTCGCTCTGATCTTTATCGTTGTCAGTATCCATAAAACCGATGTTTCCCCGGGTGAAGCAAATGTGTCCAGAAAGTTGCGAGCAGATCGTCCATTCAGCACGAAGATTATACACGTCCTGAATTCGATTGGGATTGATGATCCAACGAGCCCGCTGCGATGTGCTCCTGCGACAGATCCCAGAATGCCTTGATCAGTGGATTGTTCAACTTTCTTTTGAGCGTACATAGTCCAATCGAGAACGGCTCAAGCTCGGGTTCTACACGCAGAATTTCGATTTTCCCTCTCATGGGACTGTTCTCAACCACAAGTTGTGGCACCACACCCACCCCGAAGCCCAGGCTGACCATACTGACAATCGCCTCATTGCCACTAACCTGGGCATAGATGTTCGGCCGGATCTCACGGGCTCTCAACCACTGATTCACTCTAGTCCTTGCAAGTCCCGATTCGGACAGGATAAGAGGAATACGGTCCCACTGAAGGCTGCCACCATTCGATTTCAGAAGTTCACGCAGAGGGCACGACACAAGCGGCGCGATGAAAACCAGTGGTGACTGCCGAATCACACGAAAGTGCAGCTTGTCAGGCAGTCTATCGGGACGCGCGGCAATCCCTACGTCTTCATCTTCATCCAGAATACGCTGAATGGTCAGGGCAGTGTCGCCGGTATGCAGTTGAATCTCCACATCTGGATATTTAACCCTGAACTGATCCAGTAGTTCGTGCAGAAAACTGTAACTGGCTGTCACCGAACAAAATATGCTAAGCCTGCCTGCCAGCAGGTCCGACTGCTGCTGAAGTTCACGCCTGAGAGCAAACCACCGGTCAACGGTGTCGGTCGCATATTCACGAAATCTGTGGCCTGCAACCGTCAACAGGACTGTTCGATTATCCCGCTCGAACAACGTTTCCGCCACTTCATGCTCCAGTTTTTGTACGATCCGGGTCAAAGTCGATGGACTGAGATGAAATTCACGACTGGTTTTGCCGAAGTGCAGGGTTTTGCAAAGATGCAGGTACAACTGCAGTTCTTTGATTTCCATATTCTTTTCCTGCCTTATTGGCAGCACAATGAGTGTGCCGACCTTAATATTGCAATTTTGAGAATATAATATTGCATATATATCATTTTACGCAATCAAAGAGATCCCCTATGATGCGCTCCTGACTTTTTCTCAGGGCGTCAACAGAACTCTACAGCGACACTCAGGCGCATCCAGAAACACACTATCCAAATCCAGTACGGGAGAACCACGATGAACTACTTCAATACACTGCCCCTGCGGCTGCAACTGCAACAGCTCGGCAAATGCCGATTCATGGACAAGAGCGAGTTCGCGGATGGTGTGAACTATCTGCTTGGCAAGAAAATCGTTATCGTTGGTTGCGGTGCCCAGGGTTTGAACCAGGGTTTGAACATGCGCGACAGTGGTCTGGATATTTCCTATACCCTGCGAGCCGCTGCCATCGCGGAGAAACGACAGTCCTGGAAGAACGCCACCGAGAACGGCTTCAATGTCGGTACTTATGAGCAATTGATCCCGACTGCAGACCTGGTGCTGAACCTGACTCCTGACAAGCAGCATACGCCTGTCATCAAGGACATCATGCCACTGATGAAGAAGGGTGCATGTCTCGCCTATTCTCACGGCTTCAATATCGTGGAAGAAGGTATGCAGATTCGCCCCGACCTGACGGTCGTCATGGTGGCCCCGAAGTGCCCAGGCACCGAAGTGCGCGAAGAGTACAAGCGTGGTTTCGGCGTGCCGACATTGATCGCGGTTCACGCCGAGAACAACCCCAACGGCGATGGCCTGCAAATCGCAAAAGCCTATGCGGCAGCTACCGGCGGTCATCGCGCCGGTGTGCTGGAATCATCCTTCATTGCGGAAGTGAAATCCGATCTGATGGGCGAGCAGACCATACTGTGTGGCATGCTGCAAACTGGCACCATTCTCTGCTACAACAAGATGGTAGAGAAAGGTATCGATCCCGCTTATGCATCCAAACTGATGCAGCACGGCTGGGAAGTCGTGTCCGAGGGATTGAAGCACGGCGGCATCACCAACATGATGGATCGCCTGTCCAACCCGGCAAAGATCGTTGCCAACTCTCTGGCAGCCGAGCTCAAGGAGATCATGGCACCGCTTTTCCAGAAGCATATGGATGACATTATCACTGGTGCGTTCTCCAAGGGCATGATGGAGGATTGGGCAGATGACGACCGCAAACTGCTTGGCTGGCGTGCCGCCACTGCAGAGACAGCTTTCGAAAAGTCCACTGCCGGCTCCATGCATATCAGCGAACAGGAATACTATGACAATGGCATTCTTATCGCCGCCATGCTGAAGGCAGGTGTTGAGCTGGCTTTCGAGACAATGACAGACAGCGGCATCATTGAAGAGTCCGCTTACTACGAATCCCTGCATGAAACTCCTCTGATCGCCAACCTGATTGGCCGGAAGAAACTGTACGAGATGAACAAGGTGATTTCCGATACTGCCGAATACGGCTGCTACCTGTTTTCACACGCCTGTGTTCCTCTCCTGAAGGACTTCATGGCAAAGATCGATGTCGATGTTATCGGAAAGGGTTTGAACCTGAAGGACAACAGTGTCGATAATGCAGAGCTCATCGCAGTGAACCAAAGCATCCGCAACCACCCGATCGAAGTGGTCGGCAAGAAGCTGCGCTCCTACATGACAGCAATGAAGAAAATCGTCTGATTTTTCCAAGACGCTTTCAACAGCAATAAAAAAGGGCCGTGAGGCCCTTTTTTATTGAGACACCAGAATGTGAATATCAGACACTCAAGACCTTCTCGCCTCTGGATATTCCTGACACGCCTGTTCTGGCCACTTCGAGCACGGTAGTACCGCTTATTGCCGCCAGAAAGCCATCCAGTTTCTCGGATGTTCCCACGAGCTGAATACTGTAGATTGTGTTCGTCACATCCACGATCTGCCCTCGGAAAATATCCGCAGTGCGCTTCACTTCATCACGCTGGGCACCAGTCGCCTTCACCTTGATCAACATCAGCTCACGCTCGATGTGCGCTCCTTCGGTCAGATCCACCAACTTCACCACATCAATCAATTTGTTGAGGTGTTTGGTAATCTGTTCGATCTTGCGATCATCACCAACCGTGGTGATCGTGAGACGCGAGAGAGTGCGATCCTCTGTTGGCGCCACGGTCAGCGATTCAATGTTGTAATTACGCTGGGAAAAGAGACCAACAACACGTGACAAGGCGCCGGGTTCATTCTCCAGCAGAATGGAAATAATATGCCTCATGTCAGGTCCTCTCCGTCTTGCTCAGATACATGTCCTTCATCGCTCCGCCTTTGATGGCCATAGGGTAAACGTGCTCCATCGGATCAACCATGACGTCGATGAATACGAGCCTGTCCTTCAGCGCGAATGCTTCAGCCAACTTGCTGTTCAGCTCCGACAACTTTTCGATGCGAATACCGACGTGGCCATAGGCCTCCGCCAATTTCACGAAATCAGGCAAAGACTCCGCATAGGTGCTATGGGAATAGCGTCCACCGTACTGCATGTCCTGCCACTGCTTGACCATGCCCAGCGCCTGATTGTTGAGGCAAACGATCTTGATCGGCAACTGATACTGGAGACACGTCGCCAGCTCCTGCAGATTCATCTGAAAACTGCCCTCACCAGTCACGCACACCGAGACCGCATCCGGAAACGCCAGTTGTACACCCATGGCTGCGGGAAAACCGAAGCCCATCGTGCCCAGACCGCCAGAATTGATCCAGCGGCGCGGCTCATCGAACTTGTAGTACTGTGCAGCAAACATCTGGTGCTGACCCACGTCAGACGAAACATATGCTTCACCTTTCGTGATCTCATACAAACTCTGAATCACCTGTTGTGGCTTGATGATGTCGTTATCTGCGGGTGTCACTTTCAGAGAGTCCTTCTCACGCCACCCATCGATCTGACTCCACCACAGATCAATCGACTTCTTGTCGACACGGGTTTCGGACAGCTTGATCAACTCCAGCATCTCTTCAAGAACACAAGTCACCGAGCCGACGATAGGAACGTCTGCAGGGACGGTCTTGGAAATCGACGCAGGATCGATATCGACATGCAGAATCTTTGCACCCGGGCAGAACTTTGAGACCGCATTGGTCACACGGTCATCAAAGCGCACACCAATACCGAGCACGACATCACTGAAGTGCATCGCCATATTGGCCTCATATGTACCATGCATCCCCAGCATGCCGAGGAACTGCCGATCGGTTGCGGGATACGCCCCCAGACCCATCAATGTATTGGTCACCGGGAAATCCAGCTTGCGCGCCAGCTCTCTCAGCAACTCGCTGCCATTGCCCTGGACAACACCGCCGCCCGTGTAGATCACCGGGCGCTTCGCTGCCAGCAGTATTTCCACTGCCTTCTTGATCTGGCCGGTGTGTCCCTTGCCAGGAACAGAATAGGAACGCAGCTTGACCGACTCCGGATAGTGATACTTGAATTTCTTGTTCGGATCGGTGACATCCTTGGGAATATCAATGACAACCGGGCCGGGACGACCAGTCGTGGCGATATGGAATGCCTTCTTGACCACCATTGGGATGTCTTCGGGATTCTGCACCATGAAGCTGTGCTTCACGATCGGTCGGGAAATCCCGACCATGTCAGTTTCCTGAAAGCCATCGGAACCTATCAGTGAGCTGTCAACCTGCCCGGAAATGACAATCATGGGAATGGAGTCCATGAATGCTGTCGCGATCCCTGTGACGGCATTGGTCGCGCCGGGGCCTGATGTCACCAATACCACTCCAGGCTTGCCGGTAGCACGTGCATAACCATCCGCTGCATGAGTAGCGGCCTGCTCGTGGCGTACGAGAATATGCTCCACCTTGTCCTGGTTGAAAATTGCATCATAGATGTGCAACACGGCACCACCGGGGTAGCCGTAGATCATTTCAACGCCTTCGTCGTGCAATGCCCGGATGAGCATTTCACCGCCGGATAATTGTTCCACTTTCATAGACCTCTGTGCTGTCATGTACTTCAATCCCCACCGATACGTGTGAAATAGCAACGGGGTCGCCTGCCAAATGCGACGATATACATTCTGACTGATAAAAGATTCAAGGAGATGTCAGCGGGGACGAGAGTTGCAAAAAGACTCGGACAAACCCCTGGCTGACTCTTGTCGGCTCTCTACGCGGTAACGTGTCGGAGCCTCAGGTGGACGTTGTTTGACACCTAAGAAAGTCATGGTGTCCGGTATTTTTTTGCCGGACATCCACTGAGTCAGATCGGGTGAGGGGATGATCTGATCAGTCTGCAAACCAAAAACGCTGCCAATTTTCCCACCAATTCGCCCAAAGTCAAGCGTTTAGATGGTTCTGACGTGGCTTGCAGACCGATCATGCATGCAACTGACGCCTACTTCTTGCTGAAGCTGAACTGATCACCCTCCACGTCGATGAAGATACAGTCGCCAGGTTCATAGTCTCCCTTGATGACCTGCTGGGCCAGCGCGTTCTCGATGCGATTCTGAATCGCTCTCTTCAAAGGTCGGGCTCCATAGACAGGGTCATAGCCCAGATCAGCTATCCTCTCAAGCACTGCATCGCTGACTTCCAGGCGCAGATCATTATCCTGCAGGCGCTTGTTCAACAACCCGATCTGGATGTCCGCTATGCCACGAATCTGCGACTTCAGCAGAGGATGGAACACCACGGTCTCATCAATCCTGTTCACGAACTCAGGCGAGAAGTGCCTCACCACCACTGACAAGACTTCGGTCTTCACACGTTCGTATGTCCGCTCATCAGGCACTCCCTCACTCATCATCTCCTGAATACGGTCAGAGCCAAGATTCGAGGTCATCACAATGACAGTGTTGCGAAAATCCACGGTGCGGCCATGCCCATCAGTCAGACGGCCATCATCCATGACTTGCAGCAGGATGTTGAAGACATCGGGATGCGCCTTTTCGACTTCGTCCAGCAACAGCACGGAATAGGGTCGACGACGCACCGCCTCGGTCAGATATCCGCCCTCTTCGTAGCCGACATAGCCTGGCGGTGCACCGATCAAGCGAGCGACAGAGTGTTGTTCCATGAATTCCGACATGTCGATGCGCACCATGGCATCTTCGGTGTCAAAGAGAAATTCTGCCAGTGCCTTGCACAACTCAGTCTTGCCCACCCCGGTTGGTCCAAGGAAGAGGAAAGAGCCATTGGGACGATTCGGATCTGACAGACCAGAGCGGGAACGCCGCACCGCATTGGCTACTGCAGATACCGCCTCATGCTGACCAATCACGCGCTTGTGCAGCGCATCTTCCATCGCTAACAGTTTCTGCTTGTCACCCTGGAGCATCTTGGAAACTGGTATGCCAGTCCACCGCGATACGACCTCCGCGATTTCTTCTTCCGTCACCCGATTGCGCAGCAGGCGCATGTCCATCATCTCGGCCTGTGCAGACATGTCGAGAGTCTTTTCGAGATTCGGAATGATGCCGTACTGCAGTTCCGACATGCGTGCCAGGTCGCCCGCACGACGCGCTACTTCCAGTTCGTTGCGAGCTTTTTCCAGATTGCTCTTGATTGATTGAGCACCCTGCACCGAAGCCTTCTCGGCCTTCCAGATTTCCTCAAGATCGGAGAACTCCAGCTCCAGTTTTTTGATTTCATCAGCAAGCTTCTCCTTGCGTTTGCGCGAGGCTTCGTCCTCCTCCTTCTTCAACGCCTCCCGCTCGATCTTCAATTGAATGAGTCGGCGTTCAAGACGATCCATCTCTTCCGGTTTGGAGTCGATCTCCATGCGAATGAGACTCGCGGCTTCGTCGATCAGGTCGATCGCCTTGTCGGGAAGCTGACGATCAGGAATGTAACGCTGCGAAAGCCGTGCGGCCGCGATGATCGCCGCATCTGCAATCTGCACACCATGATGCACTTCGTAACGCTCTTTCAGGCCACGCAGAATTGCAATCGTATCTTCCTCGCTCGGTTCGTCCACCAACACTTTCTGGAAGCGTCGCTCCAGAGCTGCATCCTTCTCGATGTACTTCCGATATTCATCCAATGTCGTAGCGCCGACACAGTGCAATTCTCCTCGCGCCAGCGCTGGTTTGAGCATGTTGCCAGCATCCATGGAGCCTTCCGCCTTGCCAGCTCCCACCATGGTGTGCAGCTCATCGATAAAGAGGATAACTGACCCCTCCTGCTTGGACAGTTCGTTGAGCACCCCCTTGAGGCGCTCCTCGAATTCGCCGCGATACTTGGCTCCAGCAATCAGTGAGCCCATGTCGAGCGAGAGAATTTTCTTGTCCTTCAGCCCCTCTGGCACCTCACCATTGACGATGCGTTGAGCCAGGCCTTCCAGAATCGCTGTCTTGCCGACACCTGGTTCGCCAATGAGGACAGGATTATTCTTGGTGCGACGCTGCAGCACCTGAATCGTGCGACGAATTTCACTGTCGCGACCTATCACCGGATCCAGTTCACCGTTCGCAGCCCGTTCGGTCAGATCGACGCAAAAACGTGAGAGTGCCTGCCAGGAATCTTCCGCTCCGGCATCGCTGACCTTGTCGCCACCACGCAGGTTGGCGATCGCGTTTTCCAATGCCTTCTCGTTGACACCATAGGAATTGAGCAGCCTGCCAAGTTCGCCCTTGTCGGCCATTGCCACGAGGATGATCGCCTCACTGGAAACGAACTTGTCGCCATTCTTCTGCGCCAGCTTGTCGGCCTGGTTCATCAGACGACCAAGCTCGTTGGAAAGCGCCACGTCTCCGGCATTGCCTTCCACCTTGGGCAGTTTGTCGATCAGTTGCTGCAACCGCGATCTCAGGTCGGCAATATTGAAACCTGTCTGTGAAAGCAGGGGGCGCACCGAGCCACCCTTCTGATCCAGCAAGGCCGCCACAAGATGCACGGGCTCGATGAAATTGTTGTCGTGTCCCACTGCAAGCGACTGAGCATCGGCCAGAGCTGCCTGCAACTTGCTGGTCATTTGATCCATGCGCATGTACGTACCTCGAAAGAATTGGTAGTCGAACTATGGCACTAAATGCGGGCTGGGAAGTGAAATTCAAGCAAGAGGAAGGAAAAGCCTTGATCTGGATCAGGAGAACCGCTTGATTCCTATGACGCTGGCCATCCGCCCGGTGTCGCGGTCACGACGGTAGGAATAGAATCGATCTGCATCACAGAAGGTACACAGGCCACCGCCGTGAATGTCTGTAACACCATGTCGCTGAAGTCTGAGCCTGGCCAGACTGTACAGATCAGCATGGTACTTGCCCGGTGACGATGCCGCCTTGAACGCCGATTCGCGAATCTCGCGGCGCTGGTCATCGTCATGGCTCGCAGCCAGAAATGCATCAAGCACCTCCGCACCAACCTCAAAATGACATGGGCCGATAGCGGGTCCCATCCAGCACAGGACCTCTGACGGAGCGACAGTGAATGTCTCCAGCGTCCGCTCGAGCACACCATCGAGGAGGCCGCGCCAGCCAGCATGGGCAACAGCTGCACTATGACCATCACGTGCCACAAAAAACACCGGCAGACAGTCGGCTGTCATGACCACACCTGCGAGGCCGGGTTGATCGATGAAGACAGCATCACCGGTTTTCGTCAAACCGTCGGCAGTCGCGCCTATGACTTGCGTCCCGTGGACCTGTTGCAGCCACTGCAAGTGCAGGCCAGGCTCGAGAAACTCCTGCAGGAGAGCCCGATTGGCAAGCACATCGGAAGGGTCATCATTGACGTGCAAGGCCAGATTGAAGGAATCGAATGGTGGCTTGCTGACGCCACCGATACGGGTGCTGACCAAGGCGATCACACCAGGCGGCGCGGGCCAATCAGGGAAGACGAGCGTGGGGTTTGCTGCTGAATCAGGTTGGAATGCCACTTTGCTACCCTCTGCACCTTGCCCCGGAAGCAATCACACATCGTCCTTGAGCGCGGCTATAAGAACCAGCATATCTTCGGGCAGATCCGATTCCCAACTGCACATTTCTCCGGTGCGAGGATGAACAAAACCCAACCGACGCGCGTGAAGTGCCTGCCGGCGGAATTGCTGCAACTGCCTTGTCAATTCACCACTGCTGCCCTTTGGGATCTGTAACCTGCCGCCGTAAAGCGGATCACCGACGAGAGGGAAGCGAATATGGCTCATATGCACGCGAATCTGATGCGTACGACCGGTCTCCAGCTTGACCACAATGTGGGTATGCGCCCGGAAACGCTCAATCACACGGAAATGTGTGACTGCCTCTTTACCGTTTTCGAGTACTGCCCTCTTCTGCCGATGCACTGGATGCCGGCCCAAGGGCAGATCGACGGTCCCGCCTGCTGTCATTACCCCGATGACGATTGCTTCGTATTCCCGCTCCACATCGCGGCGCTGCAGCTGTTTCACGAGTATCTTGTGAGCGGGCAGGTTCTTGGCGACCATCATCAATCCGGACGTGTCCTTGTCCAGACGGTGCACGATGCCGGCACGCGGAATCTCGCTGAGTTGCGGGCAGTGATGCAACAGCCCGTTGAGCAAGGTGCCCGTGCGGTTGCCCGCAGCCGGATGCACCACGGTATTCACCGGCTTGTTGAGTACCAGTACATCGTCATCCTCGTACACGATATCGAGCACCGAGGGCTCCGGCGCCCAGGCATCCTCTACCGCCAATTCCGTTTCCAGGGTCAACGCATCGCCCGCCCAGATCTTGTCCTTGGAGCGCAGCACCTTGCCATTGACCAGCAGACTGCCTTCCTTGATCCAGGTCTGGAGTCGCCCGCGCGAATAATCCGGAAACAATCCGGCTGCCACCTGGTCCAAGCGATTACCGGAAAGAGACTCCGGCACTTCTGCCTGCATTGAAATCTTCGTACTCATCGTTGCCTGATCGTGAAATAGAGAAAGAATACAGCATAACTTGGGTTTGACCGGATTGCTGTGGTTAAATACGTCATTGCTCAGACAGCGGAGAAAGCGCGTCTGGCCTGGTTTTGCGGGCGGCATTATACCCGTTAATCGACCAGTGAATTCATTATTTTCCTGCTCCCCACGAGGGTGAGTCAGGGTACCGGAGGTTGTGGTCGCGTGAGAATCCTGATCCTGATGACGCTGTGTCTGGCGTTTGTGTCCTGCTCGATCTTCGATAGTGAGGAACGCGATGAGTTCGAGGGTTTGAGCACCGAGGAGCAGTTCTATGTGACCGCTCAGCGCCAACTCAACTCCCGTAACTACCGCGCGGCGATCAATACCTATCAAGCTCTGGAGTCCCGTTTCCCATTTGGTCGCTATGCAGCTCAGGGTCAGTTGGAGTTGATATATGCATACTTCAGCAACCTGGATCTGGAAGCTGCGCGAACCGCAGCAGACCGTTTCATCCGCCTGCACCCGGACAATCCCAATATCGACTATGCGTATTACATGAAGGGCATGGCCTCATTTGCGGAAGACTCCGGCTTCATGAGCCGCTTCCTGCCTACCGACCCTTCCAAGCGCGATCCGGGCCGTGCCCGCGACTCCTTTGCAGAATTTTCCCTCTTGCTGGCACTCTACCCTGACAGCGAATACGCTGCGGATGCCAGGGCGAGAATGATCTTCCTGCGCAACACACTGGCGGCCTACGAGGTCCATGTCGCAAATTATTATCTGGAGCGACGCGCCTACATGGCTGCGCTTAATCGCGGCCGTTACGTTGTGGAAAATTTCCAGGGGAGTCCGCTGGTCGCGGATGGTGTAGCCATCATGGTCGAATCGTATCTGCGCATGGGGCTGGACGATCTGGCGGCAACCTCACTCGCACTGCTTCGAACCAATTTCCCTGATCATCCGGCGCTGGATCCGAATGGTAACTTCATCGTCCGTACGGACGTGACCAATCCGTCCCTGCTCTACACCGTGTCGTTCGGCCTGCTGGGAGACAACGTGGACAACACTCCATTGGCTCCCACAACCCGCCCCTTCAGTCCGGAGAATCCGGTAATGGACGATGCGCCAACGCAACAGCGCTCCCTGTTGAGCATTCTCACCTTCGGTATTTTCGGCTGAGGATATCCCGGGAATCAGTAGTTCTCGGGACAGAACTCTCTTTCGATAAGCTCGATCAGGATGTGAATGATCTTGATGTGAACTTCCTGGATACGATCGGCAAACGCGCTCTTGCCTGCGCTGATGTCGACAGTGGCCAGTGTCCCCAGGGCAGATCCCCCCTGCCCCGTCAGACTGATCACATGCATCCCATTTGCCCGCGCGAATTCTGCCGCCTTGATCACATTGCGGCTACTGCCACTGGTGCTGATTGCCAATACGCAGTCCCCTTCACGCCCGCGTGCCTCCAGATAGCGGGAGAATATATATTCGTAACCAAAGTCATTGGCGACACAGCTGATATGCCCGGGATCACTGATGGCCGACGCTGACAAACCCATTCGGTTCTGGCGATAGCGCCCAGTGAGTTCTTCCGCGAAATGCATGGCGTCGCTCATGGAGCCACCGTTGCCGCAACTGTAGATGGTCTTGCCCGCTCGCAGGGCATCGATCATCACCCGGGCACCGGCGGCAATGGCGTCCACATTGCGTGTGTCGCTCATGAAGCGCTGCAGGAAGTCCCGAGAGTCATTGAGTGTATCGACGATGTGCTGTTTCACTGGTTACCTGCCTTTCCTGAACGATGGTAATGAGTTGAGATGGAGAGTCTGGCTGAGAAAGTGTTGCGCTCTATTCACCAAGCTCCCAGGCGGATGTAATCGGATACCGCCGGTCCCGCCCGAAGCCGCGTTGCGTCAAGCGAACACCAACCGGGCTCTGCCGACGCTTGTACTCGTTGAGATCCACCAGTCGCA
>Ga0155965_1045_pt9 | contig 14137 bp, 11 predicted proteins | sample RifCSPlowO2_02_FD_107619 | JGI IMG/M metagenome (GOLD analysis project Ga0155965, IMG submission 107619) | Gammaproteobacteria bacterium RIFCSPLOWO2_02_FULL_57_10
TCGATACTGGGCCGCTTCGTGCACCTGCAGATCGAGGAGCGCGAAGACTGGGAGGGACGCAAGTACCGCAAGGAATCGCTGATCTTCCCGCGCTACCATCAGTGGGATGTGGTGAACAAACTCATCAACGCGGCGCGCAGCGAAGGGCCGGGGCACAAGTATTTGATCCAGCACAGTGCTGGTTCAGGCAAATCCAATTCGATTGCGTGGGTGGCGCATCAGCTTTCCTCGCTCTACGACGAGCAGGGCAACAAGCGGTTCAATTCCGTGATCGTGGTGACGGACCGCACGGTGCTCGATGCGCAGTTGCAGGACACCATCAATCAGTTCGAGCATGTCGATGGCGCCGTGGGCCGCATCAACAATCAGGAAGGCGATGGCTCCAAATCCGAGAAACTCGCCAAGGCGCTGGAGCACTCGCAGCCCATCATCATCGTCACCATTCAGACCTTCCCCTTCGTGCTGCGCGCCATCGAGAACAGCGTGAGTTTGAAGGAGCGCAGCTACGCGATCATCGCCGACGAGGCGCATTCTTCGCAGACCGGGTCCACTGCCCAGAAGTTGAAAGAAGTGCTGATGATCGACGGCTCGCAAAACGGCGAAGAGGAGCTGAGCAGCGAAGATATTCTCGATGCCGCCGTGGCCTCGCGTCGCGCCTCTCACAATTTGAGTTATTTCGCGTTCACCGCCACGCCAAAGACGAAGACACTGGAATTGTTCGGGCGTTTGCCGAATCCGAAGGAAGCGCCGTCGAAGACCAACAAGCCCGCGGCGTTTCATGTCTACAGCATGCGGCAGGCGATCGAGGAAGGATTCATTCTCGATGTGCTGAAGAACTACACCAACTACAAGGTAGCCTACAACCTGGCGCAGAAGATTCAGTCGGCGGATCAGGAAGTGGAGAGCCGCAAGGCGCAGGTGAAACTCAACCAGTGGGTGCGCCTGCACGACTACAACATCGCGCAGAAGGTGCAGGTGATCGTCGAACATTTCCGCACCAACATCATGGGGTTGCTCGGTGGGCACGCAAAGGCCATGGTGGTGACCAGCTCGCGTAAAGAAGCGGTGCGCTACAAGCTGGGGTTTGACAACTACATCGCGCAGAAGAAGTATCAGAAGATTCACGCGATGGTGGCATTCTCCGGCGAAGTGGAGTTCAGCGACAAGGACCCGAACGCCAGCGCGCTGCTGGGTACCAAGTTCAATGAGAACAACATGAACCCGAACCTGAAAGGCCGGGACATGCGCAAAGCCTTCGACAGCGATGACTATCAGGTGATGATCGTCGCCAACAAGTTTCAGACCGGATTCGATCAGCCAAAACTGTGCGCGATGTATGTCGACAAGAAACTCGGTGGCGTGGAATGCGTGCAGACGCTGTCGCGCTTGAATCGCACATTCCCCGGCAAGGCGGAAACCGGCACCTTCATTCTGGATTTCTTCAATGACCCGCAGGAGATTCTCGATTCGTTTCAACCGTACTACCAGACGGCGGAACTCGCGGATGTCTCCGACCCCAATCTGATCTTCGATCTCTACGACAAGCTGCGTGTGGCGGGCATCTTCACCTGGAGCGAAGTGGAGCAGTTCTGCGCCGCCTTTTTTGTGAAGAACAAGAGCAATGCCGCCATCGCCAACATCTGCAAGCCGGCCGTGGAGCGCTGGAGCAGGCGCTACAAATCCGCGACCGAAGCCTATCAACTGGCACTTAAGATGTTCGAGCGCACGAAGCAAACCGGTGACGCGGTGTTGATCGCCAATGCCGAGAATAGTTTGAAAGCGTGCAAGGTGGAAAAGGATGCGCTCGACATCTTCAAGAAGGATCTTGGCACCTTCGTGCGCTTCTATGAATTCATGTCGCAGATTGTCGACTACGACGACAAGAATCTGGAGAAGCTGAGCCTCTATGCACGCAACCTGAGGCCGATGTTGCGCGAGATCATCACTGAAGAAGACGACATTGATCTTGGCAATGTGCTGCTCAGCCACTATCGGCTGTCGAAGATTCGTCAGCAGGATTTGCAACTGAAGGACGATGCAGCCGATTACAAGCTGCAGCCAGGCGAAGGTATGGGAAGCGCGGCGGCCAAGGACAAGAAATCCGAGTTCCTGTCGCAGATCATCGAGCGACTGAACGAGTTGTTCGTCACCGATCAGCTCACCGAAAAGGATCTGGTGAACTACGCCTACACGATTCGCGACAAGGTCAGCGAGAACAAGGCGGTGATGACCCAGATCGCCAACAACACGACAGAGCAGGCCATGCTCGGTGACTTCACGAGAGCCGTGGATGACGCCATCATGGACAGCGGCGACGCGCATCAGAACCAGATGATGCAGTTGCTCTCCGATCCGTCGAAGGCAAAGGCGTTTGCGCGGGTGGTGTTTGATTTGTTGAAGCTGGCGGAGTGAATCTACCACTCAGGTGCCGATTCTGGTGCAGGCGCACGACGGTGCCATCGAGTTGATCGGTGCGCGCTGGGGGTTGATCCCGGCCTGGTGGAACGACGACAAGGCCAGCTATGACATTCAATGCGCGCTCCGAAGAGGCGGCGGGCAAGCCGACGTGACGGCAGAGCATGCGCTCCATGTGTTGTCTGATGCCTGCGCGGGGCTGTGGTCCGTCTAGGAGCGGCACCCTGATCTGGATCACCTGGCGGGGTGAGGATTGATGTCTGTAGAAGCCTGTTGTGAGGTCATTTGCCAACAGGCGGCTTTACCGACTGCATGTATTGCGTGGGATGTTCATGAATCCGATCAGACTTTTTCGGCGCAGTGGGCAATATGTGCTGAATGGTCCCATCTCGCACAACGACAATTGCAGTGCCCGTTTGCGCGGCCAGCTCATGAGCGCGCTTCGCCGCACGCTTGAGTGCTACACCAGAAAGTCGAATATCAGGATCTCGTGCCATCTTCGATGGGTCGCTTGTTCACTCGTTGTCGCTCCAGTCCAAAAGTATAGGGTCGAGCAAACGTCGTTTTTCCTGCGCATTAGGCCCAGCAATGATGATAATTTTAGGAATGTCAGCCATCGAACTTTTGACGCCACCAGTGAATTTTCCACGGATTTGACAGTGAGCACTATCGTGTACCGAGGCGCGCCTGAATTTTCTGCCGAAACTCTTCTCGGCTCAGAAGCTTTGCCTGACCGCTGTCAATTTCTGCTATGCGTCTTGCGATCTCGATATCCCAGGCGGCCTCGACGCCGTCGTCGGCAGGCGCGTCGAGACTCTGGATTAGCGAGTGCGCGAGTTCGGAGCGCTCTTGCTCTGAGAGTTGAAGTGCTTGCGAGCGGAGACGCTCAAGAGTGTTGTCGGTCGGCATATAGCCTCCAATTGAAGATGTGGTCATTGTAGCCCCTATGGTTGTTGGCGACCAAGCCCCCATTCGGGGACCTCGCCTCGTGTTGATGAGTGCTGATGGATGACTCAATTCTAGCTGCAAATCGGAAACTTGCTCCGAGAATGCGGCGCCAGTTTTACGAGGCGTATTGTGACGATCCAATTGTCGCACCACTGGTGCGACAATTGCGGTGCTTTTCACGATCATTGACGCGTAATTACGATATAACTACACTCCACTCTCCGCCAGAAAGGCTGATAAATCTGAACGGGCGCAGTACGAGGCTCATAGATATGCGTAAATCATACGACTTTTCCGAATCTGTCAAAAACCCATATGCCAACAAGCTGAAACGGCAAATAACGATCCGCATAGACGAAGAGACAATCGACTACTTCAAGAATATGGCCGAGGCGAAAGGCGTTCCATATCAAAGTTTGATCAATCTTTATCTGAGAGATTGTGCAGCAACGCATAAGGAGCTCAAGACCAGCTGGGAGTAATCGAAGGAATTCAGGGAACACCTGTTCACCAAGCGAATGGCAGACATTGATATCTACTCATTGAATTCGAGGTTTTACATGAAGTACCGCGCTGCATTCTTTACTGCGTTGAGCTGCCTGACTACCGGTGCTGTCATTGCTCAACCCGCGTGTGAGCCCGTCGATCTGGTGTTGCACAACACGACGATTTACACCGCCAATGACCTTCAATGGACGGCAGAAGCCGTAGCAAGCCGCGATGGCCGTATTGTATTCGTAGGCAGCAACGCGGATGCCGCGCGCTTCATGTGCGGCTCCGCGACTGTGATTGACCTCAGCGGCAAGACGGTCTTTGCTGGCTTTACAGACAGCCATCAGCACCTGGAAGGTGTCGGACGTCGCACAAAGACGCTGAGTCTGTTTGGCATTGGCACTCTCACAGAAACCGTACAAACCATCGCCGATTGGGCTGCCACAGTTCCGGATGAAGAATGGGTGTTGGGCCGCGGTTGGATCGAGCGTGAATGGACCGATGAGCAGCGCTTCCTTAACAAGTTCGACGTGGACGCTTTCACCGCCAACAAACCGCTGTATATGCCGCGCGCGGATGGTGTGTCAGCGCTTGTGAATTCGAAGGCGCTGGAATTGGCTGGCGTCACCCGCGATACGCCAGACCCGGAAGGGGGGCGCTTCGAGCGGGATCTTGACGGCACTCCTAACGGTTATGTGCTGGCCAACGCCATGAATTATTTCACAAGCATTATCCCGCCAGACACCAACGAATACTTGAAGGACAATCTGGAGCGCGGTCTGCGCGCCAATGCAGCGATGGGCTGGACTCAGACTCAGGATGCCGGCATGTCGTATCAGCTTGTGGATCTCATGAAGCAGATTCATGCCGAAGGCAATATGGCGCATCGCGTGTATGCGGCCGTCCCTGTCGACGAAGCAAGTACCATGATTGAACGGGGGCGCGAGACCACCGCCGACGATATGTTCGACGTGCGCGGTATCAAGGTATTTATCGACGGCACGCTGGGATCGCGCGGTGCGGCTCTGATAGAAAACTATTCTGATGCCGATCACAACGGCTTCATGAATCGCACCACCAAGGAAGAGCTGGTCCCCATCCTGCATGAAGCGCTGCGCAAAGGCATACAGATCGAAACTCACGTCATTGGCGACCGAGCTGTGCGTTCCTTGCTCGATTGGTATGAGGAAGCCTATGCCGCTGTTCCGCGCAGCGAGTGGGCGAGCACCGATCTGCGCTGGCGCATGGAGCACGCGCAAATTATTCCACCGGTGGATCAGCAACGGTTTGTCGAACTCGGCGTGTTGCCATCCATGCAGCCCAGTCACGGCATTGGCGACCTGAATTTTGCGCCGGACCGGCTGGGGCCGGATCGCTTGGGTTATGCCTACCCGTGGCAGCAGTTGGTTGATCGTGGCTTGATGATTCTTGCCGGTTCCGACGCGCCTGTCGAAGCAGGAGACCCGCGCATTGAATTCTATGCGGCAGTGACCCGCAAGCGTCTGGATGGTACATCGGGTCCGGGCTGGCATCCGGAGCTCGCGGTATCCCGTGAGACAGCGCTGAAGATGCTGACGATCTGGCCTGCCCACGGCGCGTTTCAGGAGCAACTGCGCGGCACTGTGGAAGTGGGCAAGTATGCGGATTTCACTGTGTTCAATCGCGACTTGATGACCATTCCAGAGCAGGAAATTCTCACCAGTGAAAACGTGATGACGATAGTCGGAGGAAGCATAACCTATCAGTCAGATTTATAGGTTCAAAACACCGTTACGAGTCACAATTACACTATGTTGACACTCTCATCCATCGTCTGGACTTCACTTGCCATCGCGTTCATCAGTTTCTGGTGGCAGGGTGACATGATAAAACGCCTTGCGCTGCAACATCTGCATCAGTATTTCCGTGAGCAGGATTTGCAGTTGTTGGATCAGACCATTGTGCTCAAGGGCGTGTGGCCACGTCGGAGTGATTTTGGTTCGCTGCAATTGCGCAGGCGTTATGAATTCGAGTTTACCTCGACAGGTGAGGCGCGTTACCAGGGGCTGATTGAACTGAGTGGTCGTCGCGTGCACCGGATCGAGCTTGAGCCCCATTTGTTGCCCGATACTCATGATCGCCTGCAGTAGCGTTCATTTCTCCCGGTATTGGTTGTTGCTGTCATTGCGGCGCCGGGAGAAGATCACGAAGGTGAATGTCAACGTGATCAAGTTGTCAGAGTTACCGTTGTAGTGCGCCAACCGTATTTCATTTCCGATCCTGCGCAGGAGGTGATCGCCTTTGCGAGAACTCAAATCACGCCGGGGCCAAGTAGTGAAAAGGATTACTGTCGATCCACCAGCCGTCCAGCCCCACCAAGTTCGTAATAGACCACCGGAACAAAATCGTCCGCAGTCCAGCCTGCCTCCTGTCCCCATTGTGCGTCGTAATCTGCAGTCGGTCGCGCCGCCATCACCTCGTCGAGATGCATGCCATCCCTGATCATCGAGAGCACCCGGTCACGGACATCGAGAATCATGGCGCGAAATTCCTCCATTTCGGGACGACCAACGACACTGAGTCCATGCCCCGGTATTACTTTGGTATTTGGGCCGGCCATTGCAATTGCCTGGTCAAGCGCCGCGATCGTGCCTCGCAAAGTGCCACCATTATATTTGTCGATGATCGGATAGCTGCTGGTACGAAACACATCACCGAGATGCAGTACATCCGACTCGGGAAAGTATACGAAGATGTCACCATCGGTGTGGGCCGGCGGGGCCAGAAAGGCCCGCACTTCTTCTCCATTGAGATGGAAACTCATGGTGTCGTTGAACGTGATGACAGGGCGCGCATCAACAGGTGCCTGGGGCGCGAAAGTTCCTCCCTGCCGTGGAAAGTGGCTGCGCTCTTCGAGAAAGCGCAGGCGCGTATTGTCATGGGCGAAAATCAACACGCCCAGGTTCGCCAGATTTTCGTTGCCACCGATGTGATCGATATGGATGTGAGTGTTCAGTAGAAACCGGATCTCGCTGTCAGTCACCGTCTTCACGGCCGCCACCAGTTTATCTGCAAGCGGGGCAAACAGGGAGTCCACCAGCAGCACGCCTTCGGGGCCGACGAAGACCCCGATATTGCCGCCACCGCCGGGTCGCTGCACCATGTAGACATTGCCCGCCACCGGAACGATGGAGAGTTCGACACCTTGGAATTGGTCGGGTTGGGCTACGGCGGTATGGGTAAGTAGAAAGGATGTTCCCAGTAGCAGCGCGACCAAAAGGGCTGGACGTTTCTTCAGTGCAGTACTTATGCTTACTTTCATGATTGTTCTCTGAAACTGGATCGAAGTTGTTTGAGTTGATTTGCTCAAGGTGAATCGCGCGCCGCGCTCATCATATTATGTCTGACGCCTCCTGCATAAGCACGAAGGTGAACAACGGGCGCATTGATTCGGAGGAGTTGTTGGAGCGAGTGGAAGCGGGGGCAGAGGCGGTTGGCTGAAACGATGGTTGAGATCTACACTTAGGCGGCGACAAGTCGTCGCAGGCTGACGACATCGTCAAGGCAAAGGCCTTGGCTCGTGAATTGTAAGAGGCATATATGGCAAGGACCAAAACCGTACCTTGGGACCCGGCGGAGCATCTGAAGTCCGAAGAAGACATGGCAGCTTACCTTGAGGCCGCGCTGGATGAAGGTGATCCTGCGTTGGTGGCTGCAGCGCTGGGTGATATTGCGCGGGCGAAAGGCATGACGGCCCTGGCTCGTGACACCGGGTTGGCGCGTGAAAGTCTCTACAAGGCATTGTCCCCAACTGGTAATCCCGAACTGGCAACGATCATGAGAGTGGTTGAGGCGCTCGGGCTCAAGCTGCATGCAAGTACGGCCAAGTAACCCCAATGACCTACGATGATTTCAATAACTTCTGCCGCTCCCTCCCCGCGACATCCTATGTCGTGCAGTGGGGAGATTCACAGGTATGGAAAGTCGGCGGAAAAGTGTTTGCGATCGGTGGCTGGCAGAAAACCGGCAAACCGGCATTCACCTTCAAGGCATCGGAACTCAATTTCGAGATCCTGCGCGACCAGCCGGGATACAGGCCCGCCCCTTACCTGGCCTCGCGGGGCTTCAAGTGGATACAGCAACACGACGGTCCTGAAAATTCAGATGACGAGCTCAAGTACTACCTCAGTGAGTCCCACCGTATTGTTTCTTCAGGCCTGCCGAAATACAGGCAGAAGGAACTCGGCCTCAACCAGGATTTCACAAAAAAATAATCGCCAGGGATTATCGAAACGTCACCGAGTTGCCGCTCCATAATCCGTTTCCATCAACTCCCCGACCCTCGCAAAATCCACCACCGCACGCAGATAGCCATCAGCCACACGCGTCGAAACGCGATTGCCGTCGATCTCGACAAATTCCACGATGCCATGATCGGTGTTCGGAAATTCCAGAATGGTCACCGGTTTGCCTTCGCGTTGCAAATCACTCAGCCTGCTCAAAGTGGTTGCAGGTGGCGCTTCGGTATCGTCACCGGCAATCACCCACAACTGCGGCACGGTCAGCGCATTGAGAACAGGCATTGGATCGTAATCCCATGTTGTGCCCTGATTGCCGACACGACGCGCGATGGGGGCCAGCAGTCGCAGTACAGGTGACGGGTAGCCCAGAATGTCGCCAGTGTACTCGCCGGTGATTTGCGAGAACCATGGTCGTGAACCATACGCTTTCCTGACACGGGCATATTCGCCGAAACCTTCGCGAAAACCGCTTGCCATCAACACGCCAGCGGCCCTCGCGACTTCGTCGGCTTCTGCAAGATCTGCATCGGCATAACCCAGCGCTGTCATTTCGAGCAGCACTTGTTCTCTGTCTTCATCGTTGGGCGAGATCGCCAGTCCGTAGGCGACAATCACTCTATCCACGGGTGTTTGCGTGGCGGCTAGTGGTGCAACCCATCCGCCCTGGCTGGTGCCAAGAAAGCTCAACGACTCGAGTCTGTCACCCGCGAGTCGTCGCGCCTCTTCTGCGGCAGCCGTCGCATCATTGGCCAGTAAACGGAAGTCCTGTGTGTATTCGCCGGTCGAACCGCCGGTGCCACGCTTGTCGTAAACAAAGACACCGACGCCCATTGTGGGCAATAATCTCTGCCACGCGTTGAACTGCACTGCCGATGTCGCTTCCGAGCCATGTACCATCACCACGATGGACAATCTTTCAACATTCAGGGGCAGCACGAGACGACCTGTCAGTCGTTCGTTATCACCAGCGAATTCGGACTCGATCTGCTCGAACGCAAGTCGATTGCCCTGTTGCTCGCCTGACTCGGAAGACGAGACGCTGATCGACTCGCAGGTCTGCGCCTGAATGGTCAGATTCACCTCGTTCGCGTGGGTGGGAATTTGCTCTGCCGAGTTGACCGGACCAAAGCGTCCGTCGAGAGTTCGCCAGCGCCAGTCTCCGGCGGGCGCCGTGCTGATATCCAGCATTGAACCATCGGTCAGCGTGTAGCTGCCGGTGTTGCAGTCGTTGAGAGCTGAGGGTTTTTGGGCTTGTGCCGGCGTTGCCTGTATTGATGCGAGAATCAACAGGGTTGAGAGGTGTCTCGAAAGCGGCATGATTGGCATGAACAGAGCTCTCATTTTGTATGTGTGTCCGCATCAGCGTGCAAAAAAGTTGGCGTCCGCTTCGATCATTCCCTTCCATGGCTTTTGAACCGGCTGATTTCATCTGCATTCAGTTGCGTCGCATTCACACGGCTTCGTAATACTTGAGCTGTTTCGGAAATTTTATCCGCAGTCCGGAGGTTATGTTCCAACTGACTCATTGCCTCTTTGGCTATGAAGCTCTGGTCCGCAAGTTCAACCAAATTGTCTTTGACTTTACTGACACTGTCTTTTTTCATGAAAATCACCAATCAAAGTGTTGCGGGATTTTTGCCAACTGGTTGAATTGAGCGCTAGTGAGCCTACCGCTGACACCCGCCCTCGACCAACCCAGCAAATTCCTCCGCATCAAACGCCGCGGTCCCACCGAATGCATCCAGGTAAGTGGAGCACCGATTCTCCGGCTTCGAAAATTCCTCCGCGAGAAATGCCGCCTTGATGCTCTCCAGTGTCACTTCGTCTGAGGACATCCGCACGCCACCATCTGCCTCGGAATCCAACACCATCATCTTCGGATTGCCCGCGCCGTTCTGCCACGCCTGCCACTGCGGCAGCTCACCCTGCCGCCCTGCCCCCGGATTTCCTGTGTGGGCGAACTGACCCCAGTAGGACATCATCGCGTCGGAGAGTTTGTCGCGGCCTGGATTCTTCGCGGGATCATAGAGCGTCGCTGCGGGCAGGAAGCCCACGTCCCAGTCGCGGAAGATGAAAGCCATTTCCGTGGAGTGTGCTGCGCCGATTGCAATGGCCATGTCTACACCGCGTGAAGTCGTCTGTTGCTCATCCCAATCGAAGCGGAAGGCGAACACATTGTTGGGCTGATGCGGCGACATGCGCCGTGCCAGTTCATCGACGCCGCGCCACTTCCACATCACTGATGGGTAGTGAGCCGCGCGAATGTATTCTGCCGGGTCGTCGCGAATCGTGTCGGCCCAGGCGCCATACATATAGATACGGCGTTCGTCGCGGTTGGTGCCGAGGATGATGGGCACCTGATTGTAGTTCCCTGATGAGAGTTGCTCGAACGGTTCTTCCTCAACAAACACCACGCCGTCGGTGAATTTCTTGGGCGCCGGATAATTGCGCGCCGCGTTGGGGTTGTAGAGTTTCAGAAACGCGGCGGCATCCTGTGCGTAGAGCAGTTCGCGAATCTGTTCGTCGCTCATCGACGCTTGCAGGACCTTGGCCGCCGCACGATCTGCCGCGAGACCATCACGCACGAGAATCATGTTGATGATCTCGCGAGAGCTGTGTGCGTGACCTGGCACATCGTCGTCGATGTAGTTGGTGCCCTGCGTCATCGGTGTGGTGTCGATGCCCCCGCTCTGCACGATGGCGCCATGAAACAAGCCTTCGGCCATTGGCGAGGTCACGAGGCTCATCACGTTGCCACCCCCGGCGGACTCACCGAATATCGTGACGTTGTCTGGGTCACCACCAAATACGTTGATGTTGTCTCTCACCCACTCCAATCCGGCGATGGTATCGACGGTGCTCCAGTTGCCACTGGCAGCGGCGCTGGCACCTGTTTCGGCGCCCGGCTCGAGAATCGCTGGATGCAGGAACCAGCCGAGCGATCCGAGGCGATAGTTCACGGTGACCACCACGACGTCCTGCGACTCGGCGAGGATGCCGCCGTTGTAGTCGCCCGCATAACCACTGTTATTGCCACCGCCGAAGATCCAGTACATCACCGGGAGTGGACTCTCGGGTGAGGCATCAGCGGGAGCGTACACGCTCAGGTACAGACAGTCCTCGCTGCCGACGATGCCGTCGCCGTCCGGGTCGGCAATGCCTGCACTCAGCCCCGATACGAATTGAGGACACGGCTGAATGGTCTCGGTTGCCGCGTAGACACCGTTCCAGGGTTGCGCTGGCTGCGGCAGTTTCCAGCGCAGATCGCCGACTGGCGGTTGGGCGAAGGGAATGTTGCTCCAGGCCTGACTGCCGTTGTCCTGTATCCAGCCGTTGAGGTCGCCTTGGGCGATGGTGCGGAGTGTGGGGTCTGCGGGCGCGGTCACAGTGGGCGTAGTTGCGGTGGATTCCGACATGGCTGGAGATGAGGCAGGTTCGGGAGAGCAGGCCGCCAGCAGCATAAGACCGATGGCTGTGAGTGCTTTAAGTTCTGCTCGGGCGCAAACAGATGTCTGCAACGATGGGATGTTCATGATTGGTCTCCTGGCACGGAAGTGGCGCCCGTAAAGAATCTGCATTAAAACTGTCATACGGATGTAGAACGCCTGACATATATCTCCCGCAGACTCGCGAGGCTTGCCCCCAACGCTACCACAGCGGGCAAGTGGAAAGCGCTGCTTCGGCAGTCAACTCAATCTCGGGAGTTACATCAATGAAGATAAGAAATTCCGCAAGCTGCCCCACGCCTCGGTTTATAACACAGCATCTTGCCTCACGTCTGTCCGTGGCCATCGTTGCTGCGATGGGCGGTTTTTCAACTACGTCTGTGCTGGCACAGACAGAACCCGAAATACAGGAAATCAGTGTCTTCGGTCAGGGCGAGACTCGCCAGGTACAGAGTCTGGTTGCCGCTCAGCTGGAGCAGTTTCCTGCGGGCACCAGTCCGCTCAAGTCCATCGAGAAACTGCCCGGCGTGAACTTCCAATCCGCAGACCCCTACGGCGCCTACGAATGGTCTACCCGTATCGTGGTACGTGGTTTCAATCAGAACCAGATGGGCTTCACGCTGGACGGCGTGCCCCTCGGCGACATGTCCTACGCCAACCACAATGGTCTGCATATCAGCCGCGCGGTGATGTCGGAAAACATGGGGCGAGTGTCTCTGTCCCAGGGCGCCGGTGCACTGCGGACGGCCTCCACCAGCAATCTCGGTGGCACGCTGGAATTCTCCACAGCGAGACCGGATGACGAATTCGGCATCACCACCAACGCCTCAGTGGGCAGTGACGCAGCGCAGCGCCTGTTCCTGCGTGTGGACAGCGGAGCGCTCAGCTCTGGCACCCGTTTCTTCTTCAGCGCCGCCACGCAGGAAACCGACAAGTGGAAGGGTGGTGGCTCTCAGGAGCAGGACTACATCAACCTGAAAGTGGAACAGGAAATCGGCGCGGCAACGCTGACCGGTTACTACAGCGATTCCGATCGCGCCGAGAACGACTACCAGGACATGTCCAAGGACATGATTCGCCGCCTGGGTCGGGACTGGGACAACTACTACCCGGACTGGAATCGCGCCGTGGCTGCCGCCAATGGCAACTTCACTGGCGGTGTCACCAGCCTGGACGATGCCTACTGGAACGCGGCCGGTCTGCGCAAGGATGACCTGTCCTATCTGACATTGGATCTGCCAGTGTCAGACAGCGTCAACTGGAATGCGACAGCCTACTTCCATGACAACGAAGGTCAGGGCCTGTGGGGCACTCCGTATGTCCCAACTCCTGGCGGCGCACCACTGACCGTCCGCAGCACCGAGTACGTGATTGATCGCAGCGGTTTCATCTCCGATCTCTCTTTCGAGATGGATGCTCACACGTTCAGCGTCGGCATCTGGATGGAAGACAATGACTTCGAACAGGCCCGCCGTTTCTACGGCGAACCTTCCGCTGCCGCTCCGACCCGGGACTTCCTGAAGTTCCAGAGCAATCCGCTGCTGACTCAGTGGGAGTACGCGTTCAATACCGAAACGACTCAGCTCTACGTCAAGGACATCTGGCAGGCGACTGATGAGTTGCGCCTGGAGTTCGGATTCAAGAGCGTTCAGGTGGATGTGAAAGCAGACACCATCGTCGGCGACAACAAGACAGGCAAGATCGACACCGACGAAGGCTTCCTGCCCCAGATCGGTTTCGTGTACGACCTGAACGAGACCAATGAACTGTTCGGCGCCGCGTCGAAGAACGTCCGTGCGCTGATTGGCTCTGCAACCGGCACGTCACCGTTCTCTGCGTCGCAGGCCGGTTTCGATGCCATCAAGGACACGATTGATCCGGAAACAGCGACCACGCTGGAGCTGGGCTGGCGTTTCCGCACCGACACGCTGGAAGGCGTGGTCAGTGCGTACCACGTCACCTTCGATGACCGCTTGCTGGCGATTCAGCAGGGCTCGGCCATCATCGGTGCGTTCAATGCACTCGCCAACGTCGGCAGCGTCACCTCCAAGGGCATAGAAACCGGCGTGAACTGGACGTTCTCCGACTCGATGACCTGGTACAACTCTGCCAGCTACAATCTCTCGCAGATTGAGGATGACTACATGAGTGGCACAACTCGTGTGAACACTTCCGGCAAGACTGTGGTGGATTCACCCGAGTGGATGTTCAACTCCGAAGTGAGCTACGAGACAGAGCAACTCTTCGCCAAGCTGCATTTCAAGTTCACCGGCGATCGTGAATACACGTTCCTGAACGAAGGCAACGTGGATGCCTTTGGCGTGCTGAATCTCAGCGCGGGTTACCACTTCGGTGATCTTGGCATGTTGAAGGAACTGACTGCACAGGTGGATATCGCCAACGTGCTGGACGAAGACTACATCTCTACTGTGGGAAGTGGTGGTTTCGGCAACTCCGATGTGGCGGGTACGGCACAGACGCTGTTGCCTGGTGCTCCCCGTCAGATGTTCCTCTCGCTGAAAGCCTCGTTCTAGTCCGAGGTTGGTTGTCAGCGAG
>Ga0155965_1089_pt1 | contig 13867 bp, 11 predicted proteins | sample RifCSPlowO2_02_FD_107619 | JGI IMG/M metagenome (GOLD analysis project Ga0155965, IMG submission 107619) | Gammaproteobacteria bacterium RIFCSPLOWO2_02_FULL_57_10
GGGACGTGGTCGCATCTATCTGCGCGCCCGAGCCGAGATCATCGAAGATGAAAAGACCAACCGTCAGACAATCATCGTTACCGAGATTCCCTACCAGCTCAACAAGGCGCGACTGATCGAGCGGATCGCCGAACTGGTTAAGGAAAAGAAACTCGAAGGCATTTCCGAGCTGCGTGACGAATCCGACAAGGACGGCATGCGTATCGTGATCGAACTGCGCCGTGGCGAAGTGGGTGAAGTGGTACTGAACAATCTGTATGCCCAGACTCAGATGCAGTCGGTGTTCGGCATCAACATGGTTGCTCTGGTGGACGGTCAACCGAAGCTGCTCAATCTGAAAGAGATCATCCAGTCCTTCATTCGCCACCGTCGCGAGGTGGTGACGCGTCGCACCGTATTCCTGCTGCGCAAGGCGCGCGAAAAAGGTCATATCCTGGAAGGTTTGGCTATCGCGTTGGCCAACATCGATGCCGTCATTGCCCTGATCAAGGAATCGCCCAGCACTACCGAGGCCAAGGAAAAGCTGCTGGCACGCTCCTGGCACGCGGCCAGTGTGCTGCAGTTGCTCGGCGAGGCCGGTGCCGATGCCTGTCGTCCAGAGGAGCTGCCTGTCGAATTCGGCATGCGTGGCGAAGACTATTATCTTTCTCCCGCGCAGGCTCAGGCCATTCTTGAGCTGCGTCTGCACCGTCTGACCGGATTGGAGCAGGAAAAGCTGATCAACGATTATCAGGAGCTGCTGCGCCAGATCGCGGACTACCTGGATATTCTTGCCAGTGAGGTGCGTCTTTTCACTGTCGTTCGCGAGGAGCTGGCGCAAGTGCGCGAGAACTATGGCGATGACAGAAAGACAGAGATCACCACATCGCAGCTCGATTTGTCGATGGAAGATCTGATCACCGAAGAGGACCGCGTCGTCACGATTTCCCGCAGCGGTTATGCCAAATCGCAGCCGTTGTCCGACTACCAGGCGCAGCGCCGTGGTGGCATGGGCAAAGCCGCGGCGTCCGTGAAGGACGAGGATGTGGTTGAACACCTGTTGATCGCGAGCAGCCATGACACACTGTTGTGTTTCACCAGCACCGGCAAGGTCTATTGGCTGCGCGTGTTCAATATTCCGCTGGCAAGTCGCACATCCAGAGGCAAGCCAATCGTCAATATCCTGCCGCTGGAAGAGGGCGAGCACATCACCAGCCTGTTGCCGATCAAGGAATACACCGAGGGACATTTCGTGTTCATGGCCACTGCCCAGGGCACGGTCAAGAAGACTTCTCTCACCAATTTTTCCAGACAGCGCAGCGTAGGCCTGCGTGCCATCGAGCTCGACGAGGGCGACACGCTGATTGGTACGGCTGAGACCGACGGGAGTCGCGACATCATGCTGTGCAGCACCAGTGGCAAGATGATCCGTTTCCGCGAAACAGACGTCCGTGAGATGGGTAGAACAGCGCGCGGTGTGCGTGGTATCAGACTGGCTACCGGTCACGAGATGATCGCTCTGATCATTCCGGAGGACGGCAAGCAGGTACTGACGGTCAGTGAAAACGGCTATGGCAAGCGTACGCATAACGAGGACTTCCCGTTGTATGGTCGTGGCGGGCAGGGCGTGATCGGCATGCAGACCAGCGAGCGAAATGGTCGTGTAGTGGGCGCCGTACAGGTGTCGGACGGTGATGAGATCATGCTCATCTCCGATCGTGGCACCTTGGTGCGTACCCGTGTCGACGAGATATCGGTGCAGGGCAGGAATACCCAGGGCGTGCGCCTGATCAAACTCAAGGCTGACGAGAAGCTCGTTGGCCTGGAACAGGTGGAGGAGCCCGAGGCGCCGCTGGATTCGGGTGAAGAGGACGCAGTAATTGACTCCGACCTGCAAGGCGACGAAGCCAATTCCAAGGACTAGGCCGGTCGATATCCAGGAACCATTGTCAGTGACTGAACCAGCAAGCATCAATTCATCAGGCAGTGACGATGTCGTTGCCTTCCTGGGGCCGCTGGGAACTTTTTCCCAGGCCGCAGTAGATCGTCATTTTGGTCCGGACGCCCCCAAACTCAGCGTGCCGACCATTGATGACGTCTTTGCCGAAGTGGAAGCGGGAAGAGCCCGTTTCGGTGTCGTTCCGGTGGAGAACTCTACAGAAGGCGCCGTCAACAATACCCAGGATTGCCTGGTCGATACCTCTCTGCACATCGTTGCCGAGGTGGTTATTCCGATCGAGCACAATTTTCTTCTGCGGCATGACGCTGTGCCCGAAGGGATTGCCAGGATAGTGTCGCACAGACAGTCGCTGGGCCAGTGCCGGCGATGGCTGAAGGCAAACTGGCCGAATGTGGACAAGCACGAGGTGAGCAGCAATGCCGAGGCCGCACGCTTGGCTGCTGCAGATCCTCACACGGCCGCCATCGCAGGCGCTCGCGCAGCCGCTCTCTACGGACTGCGCGTGCATGCGCAGTGCATCCAGGATCAACACAATAACAGCACGCGCTTTCTGGTGCTGTCCCGCGAGCAGGCGCCGCCAACCGGCCGTGACAAGACGTCCATTCTGGTCTATACCGAAAACAAGCCAGGTGCTCTGTTCAGGGTGCTGGAGCCATTCGAGAAACAACAGGTCAGTCTGACCAAGATCGAAACCCGCCCTGCACGCGACAGCATCTGGGCCTATGTGTTCTTCATAGATTTTGAGGGGCATGGCGAAGATCCCGCTGTGCGGAGTGTCTTTGCTCAGTTGCAGGGACGTGCCGTCAAGATCAAGAATCTGGGTTCTTACCCCATGGCTGCGGGATAACATTTTGAATCTGCTGAAAGACAAGAGTGTACTAATCGTCGGCCTGGGGCTGATCGGTGGGTCGGTTGCACGAGGTCTACGCAAGCGAGGATTGTGTCGAGCCATATACGCCTGTGGTCGAGATGATCGTCCTCTGCGCGAGGCAGCTGCCGATGGGGTGGTTGATGAGTGGGCCACGGATCTCCCTACGCTGGCCGCCAAGGCAGACCTCATTCTGATTGCAGTGCCAACGCTGACAGTGCGGCGCGTTCTTGAGCAGCTCAAGGGCGTTGTCCGCCCTGATACGATCATTACGGATGCTGCCAGTGTGAAGGGCAGTGTCGTGAAGGATTTTCGTTCGGTATTTGGCAACGACTGTCGTCAGTTTGTGCCGGCGCATCCGATTGCCGGTTCTGAACAGAGTGGTTATCGAGCCTCCACGCCCGACCTTTATCAGGATCGCAAGGTGATCCTCACTCCGCTGGGGGAAACGGATCCGAGCTTCCTGCGAACTGTCAGAGAACTTTGGGAGGCGCTCGGTGCTGACGTGCATCAGATGGGGGTGGACGACCATGACGCGGTTCTTGCGGCGACCAGCCACCTCCCGCATCTGCTTGCTTACTCCCTGATCAATACGTTGGCGCGGCAGCAGATGACCGACGATATCTTTCGTTACGCGGCGGGCGGATTCGCCGGTTTTACCCGCATCGCTTCCAGTGATCCAACCATGTGGCGCGACATATTTCTCGCCAATGGGGCGGCAACCATCAGTGTGCTTGACGCCTATACCGATGAGCTGGCTCGCATGCGCAAGGCATTGATCGAAGGCGATGGCGAGCTTTTGAAAACCTCTTTCGATGCTGCAAGAAATGCTCGTAACCATTTCATTAAAAAGCATTTTTCATCCGGAGGTGGGGTTCACGAATGTCATGTCGATCCGGTTTCTGATCCCGCCTCGACGGTCGTGCCGGTACTGACGATCGATGGGCCGGGTGGCTCCGGAAAAGGCACTGTCAGTATTCGCGTGGCCCGCGAGTTGGGTTGGCACTATCTCGATAGCGGCGCGCTGTACCGATTGCTCGGGCTCGCAGCCAGGAACGCGGGAGTCTCAACCGCCGATGAGGCCGCTCTGCTGCCGTTGATCGACAGCATGCAGATCAGCTTTGGTCCGGAAGAAGGAGCGGTCTGGCTGGACGGCAAGGAAGTGTCGTCGGAACTACGCCAGGAAAGTGGGGGAGCTCTCGCGTCCGAAGTGGCGGTTCACCCTGCGGTACGTCGTGGGCTGCTCGGGCGTCAACAGTCCTTTCGCCGTATGCCGGGGCTGGTAGCGGATGGTCGTGATATGGGGACCGTCGTCTTCCCGGATGCCCTCGTGAAAGTGTTCCTGACCGCATCGGCAGAAGAGCGTGCAAAGAGGCGTTATAAGCAGTTGATTGATAAGGGGATTGATGTTAACCTCTCCGACCTTTTTCTGGATATCCAGTCACGCGATGAGCGCGATACCAATCGCAGCATCTCGCCGCTCAAGCCTGCAGAGGATGCGGTGCTGGTGGATACCACCGGAATTGGCATAGAACAGGTGGTAGCACGTGTTCTGGATGTAGTTCGTCAGCGCTTGTAGCTGACTGGTTTTTATGGCTCCGTTTCTGACTTCCCCAGCATATGTCAGGATCGGAGCTTTTAGTAATGGCCCCGTATGAGCTGGAATACGGTATAACCTGAAATGTATGGAAAAAATGATGAGTGAAAGTTTCGCTGAATTGTTCGAACAGAGTTTAAACGACATTGATATGACACCTGGTGCCATTGTCACTGGTGTGATCATTGATATCGATTCGGACTGGGTAACAGTCCACGCAGGATTGAAGTCCGAAGGCGTGATTCAAAGAAGTGAATTCCTTAATGAAGACGGCACGTTTTCGTTGTCCATAGGCGATTCAGTGAAAGTGGCTCTGGAATCTGTTGAAGACGGTTTCGGTGCTACGCGTCTGTCCAGAGAGAAGGCCAAGCGTGCCGAGTCCTGGATGGATCTGGAAGCAGCGTTCGAGAAAAACGAAGTGGTCATGGGTGTTATCAACGGCAAGGTCAAAGGTGGCTTTACAGTTGATCTGAACAATATCCGTGCCTTCCTCCCAGGCTCTCTGGTTGATGTGCGCCCAATCCGCGACACAACCCACCTGGAAGGTCAGGAACTGGAATTCAAACTGATCAAGCTCGATCAGAAGCGCAACAACGTCGTGGTATCCCGTCGTGCCGTGCTGGAAGCTGTCAGCACCGAAGAGCGCGACGAACTGCTGGCTGCTCTGCAGGAAGGCATGTCCGTCAAGGGTGTGGTCAAGAACCTCACCGATTACGGTGCCTTCGTGGATTTGGGTGGCGTGGATGGTCTGTTGCACATCACCGACATGTCCTGGAAGCGTATCAAGCATCCAAGCGAGATCGTGAATGTTGGCGACGAGATTCAAGTCAAGATTCTGAAGTACGACCGCGAGCGCAATCGTGTATCTCTCGGCCTGAAGCAGTTGGGCGAAGATCCATGGGTCGCTATCAAGGCGCGTTACCCGGAGAAATCCGTGGTCAAGGCCACTGTCACCAACCTGACCGATTACGGCTGCTTTGCTGAATTGGAACAAGGCGTTGAAGGTCTGGTACACGTGTCCGAAATGGATTGGACGAACAAGAATGTACACCCATCCAAAGTCGTGCAACTGGGCGACGTAGTGGACGTGATGATTCTGGATATCGACGAAGAAAGACGTCGTATTTCTCTGGGTATCAAGCAGTGCTTCCAGAATCCGTGGGATCGTTTTGCCGAGAGCTTCAAGAAGGGCGACAAGATCAGTGGCAGCATCAAGTCCATCACTGACTTCGGTATCTTCATTGGTCTCGACGGTAACATCGACGGCCTGGTACACCTGTCCGACATCTCCTGGGATGAGGCTGGTGAAGAAGCGGTTCGCGCCTACAAGAAGGGTGACGAAATCGAGACTGTCATTCTGTCCATCGACTCCGAGCGTGAGCGCATTTCCCTGGGCATCAAACAGTTGTCTGACGATCCGTTCGTCAGCTACGTTGGTGAGTTCGAGAAGGGCAGCATCGTCAAGGGTGTCGTGACTGCAGTAGATGCAAAAGCGGCGACCATTGCTCTGACTAATGGTGTTGAAGGTGTTCTGCGTGCTTCCGAGATCAGCAGAGACAAGGTCGAAGACGCCAGAAACGCGTTGAAAGAAGGCGATGAAGTTGAAGTCAAGGTAATCAGTGTTGATCGCAAGAGCAGAGTGCTTGGCCTCTCTATCAAGGCGATCGAGATTGATGACGAGAAGTCTGCAATCCAGGAGCACAAGAATCAGGAGCCGACTTCGGCTGCACCGACTACAATCGGCGACCTGATCAAAGCGCAGATGGACAAGAAGTAATCTGCGCAGGTGCTTGTTTCGGGTTGCAGTGTTGTTTCGGATCGCAGCTTTTTACACTTCCTATGTAAACAAGGAATAGGCCATGACGAAGTCTGAACTTATTGATCGAATTGCAGGAAAGCAGAGCCAGTTGTCATCGAAAGATGTCGAACTGTCAGTGAAGGCAATGATTGAATATATGTCTCAGGTGTTGTCGGAAGGTGGTCGAATTGAAATCAGGGGATTCGGCAGTTTTTCACTGCATTATCGAATCCCTCGAGTAGGGCGTAACCCGAAGACGGGAACTCCGGTTTCTCTCAGCGGCAAATACGTTCCTCACTTCAAGCCTGGCAAGGAGTTGCGTGACAGAGTCAACCTCAGTCTGGATACACATCCCTGAATTTCAGAGTGATGAAGTAGATCAGTAAAAGACGGCGGTATTCGCAAGGATATCGCCGTTTTTGCATTCCAGGGGTGTAGAATGGAGAGAGCTTGCGTTACAAACGTTGAATCATAAACCCTGAATCCAGGTGTCATCCCTCATGCACAGACTATTGCGCATACTGTCGTGGATTTTTCTTCTGCTGGTATTCCTTGCCGGCATCCTGTTCTCGTTCTTCAATACAGAACCTGTCGCGCTTTCCTTCGGTTTCAAGGTAATGCAGCCTATGCCGCTTTCAGTGTGGGTGATCTCAGCGTTTGCGTTGGGTGGCCTGACGGGATTGGTGCTTGGTGCCGGACTCTTCAGTGGTATGCGGACACGTATGGAGATGCAACGTTTGACTCGTAAAGTGGAAACGTTGGAGAACGCGCGCGCGAATGTGGATGGCAGTGCAGCACGGGATGCTGAATGAGTGAAGACGGATGGATGTACTACCTGCTGTTTCTCGTCGCGGTCATGTCAGGGTGGTTGCTGGCAAAAGTCGGGGACTGGAAGTTTTTGCGCCGGTTCGAATCAAGGAATACGTTCACCAGGGATTACTTTGTTGGATTGAACTATCTCCTGCACGATGAGCCTGACGAGGCCGTTGATACTTTCATCAACGCTCTTGAGCTCAACGCTGATACGATTGAAACGCATCTTGCGCTAGGTATTCTTCTGCGTCGCCGTGGCAAGGTCGACAGAGCCATCGAGGTGCATCAAGGTCTTCTCGCCGGCAAGGGGCTTGTTGGGCAACATTCGCAGTCGATTCGACTGGAGCTTGCAAGAGATTTCACTGCTGCGGGAGTCCTTGATCGTGCCGAAAGTATTCTTCAGGAAATCGTCTCCGAGAAATCGGTGTACAAATGGGAGGCTCTGAGTCAGCTCATTGTCATTTACCAGATGAGCAAGGAGTGGGCCAAAGCCGAAGTCGCGGCGCGGGATCTTCTGGTGAGTCCGACTCACCGCAAGCAGAAAAGTCTGCGATCAGCTGCATCGCATTTCTGCTGCGAATTGGCTCAGGAACGCATGAAGAAAGGCGAGTGGCCGGCAGTACGTAGATGGTTGGCAAAGGCATGGTCCTATGATCGGGATAATCTGCGCCCAGCGTTGATGTTGGCGTCAATCGAAGCAAATACCGACAATCATGAGAAAGCTGCACGCATTCTGATGAAGGCGGTCGACAGAAATGCGCGGTACCTTGCTGAGGTAGTCTCGCCGTTGTCGGAAAGCAAGTTGAAAATCGGTGCGGCAGACAAACTGGAAGCATTTCTGCGACAGGCGAATGCGCGTCATGCCAGCACTGCCGCTGCCCTGCAGTCAGCAGAATTGATCAGTCAAAGGGCAGGGATAGCAGAGGCTTCATCTTATTTGATGAGCGTGCAGAATCAGCATCCTACCTTGCGTGGCCTGGCAGGGCTTTCCGCATTCATGGTGGATTTGTCGGAGGGAACGCAAAAGGAAAGAGCGATGGTTTTGCGTGATGCGCTGCGGCAGATCAGCGCAAGCAGTCCTGCTTATCACTGTGAAGGGTGTGGTTTTACTGCAAGAAAGCTCTACTGGCTGTGTCCAGGTTGCCAGCAGTGGGGGTTGATTGTATCCGCTGCCGGACCTGACGGTGATTAGAGAGTCCTGGCGCCCTGGATAGAATGCTATAACGAGAAGAATGGAGCGGAGTGAATTGAAAATGAGTGAAATAGACAACAAGAGAATCATCATCGCGTTGGATTTTCCGGATGCGGCCAGCACCAGGAATCTGCTGCGCGTACTTGACCCTGCGCAGTGTCGCGTGAAGATAGGCAAGGAATTGTTTACCCGTTGTGGCCCTTCTCTAGTGGAAGAGGTCATCAGAAATGGGTTCGATTTGTTTCTGGATTTGAAGTTTCATGATATTCCGAACACGGTTGGCAAGGCTGTTGCGGCAGCTGCAGATCTTGGTGTGTGGATGGTGAACGTTCATGCTTCGGGAGGCAGGGACATGATGATGGCAGCACGACAAGCCGTTGCAAATTCGCAGCACAAACCTCTGGTAATTGCCGTAACGGTACTGACGAGCATGTCGCAGTCTGATCTTGCCGATATCGGCGTTAATGTATCGCCTCAGGAGCACGTCAAAAGGTTGGCGCTGCTTGCGCAGCAATGCGGGATGGATGGTGTCGTGTGTTCGGCAGCTGAAACAGAGATGTTGCGTGCAGCCTGCGGGGCCGACTATGTGCTGGTGACACCAGGCATTCGACCAGTCGGAGATGACGCCAACGACCAGAAGCGAATCGTGACACCTGTGGATGCGGTGAAAGCTGGCAGCAGCTACCTCGTCATCGGTCGTCCAGTGACCCAGGCGGAAAAGCCGGGTGAGAAGTTGGATGAAATTTTCCGGCAGTTGCATGGCAATTTTCCGAATCTTTGCTAGAGTCATAGTTGCAGCAGGACTGCTGCATCATCTCTAGTCCAATCGGAAATTTTCAAAAAGGATATGATCATGAAAAGGATTTTCTGCTTTTTTGCATTACTGCTTTCCTTCACACTTGCCCTGCCGATGGCATTGCAGGCTCAGACCCGCGAGGAAGAAGCCCCCGCCGAAGTCAGCGAGGCGAAGACCAAGGTCGACATCAATACCGCCGATGCGGCAACTCTGGCCCTCGCACTGGATGGCATCGGTATGGCCAAGGCCCAGGAGATCGTGGCTCATCGTGAGCAACATGGTGAGTTCAAAAGCGTTGAGCAGCTCGGCGATGTCAAGGGTATTGGGGCCGCAACAATCGCACGGAATCGTGACAAGATCATCGTCGTTGCGACTACTCCCTGAAGATTTGTCCGGCTCTGGGATGGAGGCTTTACCCACCGCTTGCGTGCTTTGATGGAGGATGCAACCTCCTGCCAGGTGATGCCGGTTTCTGAGGTAGAATAGGGCGCTTTCGGGCGCCCTGTTTCATTACTGAGCGGCTCTCGTTCAGGCTGAGTGAACTTGATACCCAGGACTTTGGATGATGGAAGCCTTCATTACCGTGCCGATTTTTCTCCTGTCTGTTCTTGCGACATTCGGAGTCAAGAGGGTGGCGATTCGTACCCAACTTCTCGCCCTGCCGACGGAGCGAAGTTCACACCATGTAACGACCCCTGTGGGCGGTGGACTGGCGATCGTTCTCGCTTATTTGCTGGGCATTGCATATTCATGGTTCAGCGCAACACTCGCTCCTCCAGAAGTACAGGCACTGCTTGCTGCTCTGCCAGTTGCTCTCATCGGTTTGATCGATGACAGAGGGCATGTGGACTTCAGGATTCGATTGCTCGTTCAGGCGCTCGGAGCGATCTATGTCTTGGTCTTGCTCGGTGCCTTGCCCCCGATTCGAATAGCCAGCATGAATTTCGAGCTCGGTGTATGGGGCTGGCTGCTCGTTCCACTGGCTCTGCTGTGGCTGACGAATCTTTATAACTTCATGGACGGAATCGACGGACTGGCTGGAGCGGAGACCTGTTTTGTCGCTGCTTCTGCTGCACTCCTGCTCCTGATCAATGGCGATCGTGCCCTGGCGCTTCTGTGTCTCTGCCTGTTTGCCGGTGCTGCCGGCTTTCTGACATTGAATTGGCCCCCAGCCAGGATTTTCATGGGCGATGTGGGAAGTGGGTTTACGGGATACACGTTGGGGTTGGTGGCTTTACTGAGTCACTATCACGGCACCATGAGCCTGTGGAGCTGGGTGCTGCTACTGGCGGTTTTCATTGTGGATGCAACCATGACACTGGTTCGACGAGTCCTGGCTGGTCAACGCTGGTACCATGCACACAGGACTCATGCCTATCAACGTGCGGCACGGAAATACCACAGTCATGAAGCTGTCTCTCTCTGTGTATTATCCATCAACGTTACATGGTTGCTGCCATTGGCATTCCTGGCAGGAAAACACCCTGAATATGGGGTATATTTGACCATCGTCGGAATAGTACCCTTGGTTGTTCTGGCTGGGATTTTCCGAGCCGGGCGCGAGTCCTCGTAATCGCAAGAGAAGCAAGGACTGAGCTCAAACCCGACTCGTGGTGAATACCCGGGGGTCGAAGGAGAAGGAATGAATCTGTACACGGTACCTTTGTCGCGCACGGTCAAGCAGCTACTGATGATGCTTGCCGATAGTGTGATGCTTGGTCTTGCGCTGTGGCTTTCATTTGCGTTGCTGGGTGTGGATTTCTTCAGTCGTGACGACAACGCCTATCTCTATTTCGGGCTGACCAATATTGCCAGTGTCCTGGTTTTCTTGCGCATAGGTTTGTATCGAGCGATCCTGCTCTACATGGGCCTGCAATCAGGATTCATTGTTCTGCAAGGAGTCACCATCTCCACCGGACTTCTTGCAGCTACCGCCTATTTCTTCGTGACACCTTCCAGTTATGACAATTCGGTCTTTCCAATCTATTGGATGATCTCGTTGCTGTTCATCGGTGGGAGCCGTTTTGTTGCCAAGGTAGCATTACAGAATCTGATTCAGAATTTTCGTCCCAAGGAGCCTGTCATCATTTATGGAGCGGGCAGCTCGGGGATGCAACTGGTTGCAGCACTGCAGAGCGGAGATCAATATCTGCCTGTGGCATTTGTCGACGACAGTCGCAGCCTGATTGGCAGCACGGTGCATGGCATTCGGGTATTCAGCCCGGGCGCCTTGTTCGAGTTGATACAGAATTTTTCGGTAAGACAGATATTGCTCGCCATACCCTCCGCCACTCATGCAGAACGCAAGGAAATACTCAACCGCCTTGAGCATCTGCCTGTACACGTCAAAACGGTCCCCGACCTGTTCGACATGGTCTCAGGTAAGGTGGGAGTGGCTGAAGTTCGCGATATCGATATTGAAGACCTTCTCGGGCGCGATATCGTGCCGCCGAACCCCAAGCTCATGGGAGCCTGCATCACCGGGTGCTCGGTGATGGTCACGGGCGCTGCAGGTTCGATTGGGTCAGAATTGTGCCGTCAGATACTGCATTTGAAACCGGTGCGGCTCATCTTGCTGGATAGCTCCGAGTATGGTCTTTATACCGTAGAGAATGAGCTGCTGGAGGCGATCCCGTCGCTGGAAAGCAAGAGCAACGTGGAGCTGACCGCTCTGCTGGGCAATGTTTGCAACCAGCAATTGATGGAACATGCCATGAAGCGTTTCGCTGTGGAAACCGTGTATCACGTGGCTGCCTACAAACAGGTGCCGATGGTGGAAAGCAACATTATCGAGGGCGTACAGAACAACATCTTTGGCACCCTGATTTCAGCTCAGGCAGCAGAGCGAAGCGGGGTCAAGAATTTCGTCCTGATTTCCACTGACAAAGCTGTCAGACCGACGAACTTCATGGGAGCCACGAAGCGCTTTGCGGAACAGGTCTTGCAGGCGATGGCCTACAACAAGAGCAGAACCCGATTCAGCATGGTGCGGTTCGGAAATGTGCTTGGCTCGTCGGGCTCGGTTGTTCCGTTGTTCAGGCGTCAGATCAGCATGGGGGGGCCGGTGACGGTTACGCATCCTGAAGTGACGCGCTACTTCATGACGGTCCAGGAAGCTGCGCAACTTGTGATCCAGGCAGGGTCGATGGCTACCGGAGGAGATGTGTTTGTGCTCGATATGCACGAGCCGATCCGGATAGTCGATCTGGCGAAGAAAATGGTCCATCTGATGGGATACGACGTCAAGGATGAAAACTCTTACAAACGGGATATCGCCATTGAATACACCGGTCTGCGCCCGGGAGAGAAGCTCTTTGAGGAGTTGCTGATTGGCGAGTCAGTGACAGGAACCGAGCATCCAAAAATCATGCGTGCAGAGGAAGACGCACTTTCGTGGGGGGAGCTGGAGGTGTTGATCCAGCGCCTGCAAACCGCCTGCAAACGCATGGACCTGCATCAGATCAGGGCGATTCTGATGGAGGCCGTCGATGGTTTTCAGCCCAAGGAGGTGGCAACTGACCCGCTTTGGGAGCAGGCGATAGATGATCACGAGTCTGGAGGCGAGAGCAATGACAGGAAGAAGCAGGACAGCAACATAACGACTCTCTACAAGAAGTAATCTCAATGCGGAGCCGAGGGGATTGGCCGGTCCCCTCGGAAGAGAGGAGACCGGCCGGAAACTGCTACTCTCGGGTAATCGAAAGAATGACTACCGGTTCAACCGGGACGTCCTGATGACCGCGCTGACTGCCGGTCTGTACCGTGGCAATCTGATCTACAACGTCCATGCCTTCGACAACTTCCGCGAATACCGCGTAGCCGAATCCGCGAGCGGTTTCGTCTGTATGGTCAAGGAAGTTGTTGTCGACCAGATTGATGAAGAACTGACTGCTGGCGCTGTCCACGACCTGCGTTCTGGCCATCGCGAGTGTGCCGCGACTGTTCTTCAACTCTGCCGTAGCCTCGTTCTTGATCGGGTCGAAGGTAGATTGCTCGAGCAGGTCTGGATTGTAGCCGCCGCCCTGAATCATGAAGCCAGGAATGACTCTGTGGAAAATCAGGCCGTCATAGAATTTTGCGTCTGTATAGCGTAGGAAGTTTGCCACGGTGATCGGAGCCTTGTCGGCCCAGAGTTCTATCTTCACGGTACCTTTGCTGGTTTCCATGATGACAACAGGGTTTGCGTTCTCTGCAGCGGTAGCGCAGCCAATCGTGCTGATGCTGAGAATGAGGGACAAGAATAAGGATCGCATTGGGTTCGAGCTCCTGTGTGTGCGAATTTGGTAATGAAACGCGGCCACTATACCGTATTGTGTCGAGCGCGATAAGTCTCAGATGGGACTAATGGGGCGGTCTGGGGCCGACACTTGGCTGGCTGGGTTGTGCGAACAGGAGACGAGCGGAGGTTACGGCGAATGCGTTACTGCGACAGAGTGCTGCAGGAAGGGTACTGCAAGAAAAGTCCGTTGATTATGGCTGCCCAACCTGGGCTCGAACCAGGAACCAAGTGATTAACAGTCACCTACTCTACCATTGAGCTATTGGGCAGTGATTTGAAGTCATACCATCGGTATGTCGTCAAAGCGTGCGTATACTAATCACAATCACCTGAGGGGTCAACCCTTATCTGGTCGCAATCTGCCGCACTGCTTTTGCTGATATACTCCCACCGCTGGCCACTCTGCACTCGGATATTCTGGTTGTAAAATGCATAATCCCTTCAAGATTCACTCTCGTTTCAAGCCGGCAGGAGATCAACCGCAAGCCATTGAAAAGTTGGTGGACGGGCTGGAGAGCGGATTGGCCGCTCAGACACTTCTGGGGGTCACAGGCTCAGGCAAGACTTTCACGATTGCCAATGTGA
>Ga0155965_1078_pt3 | contig 13859 bp, 7 predicted proteins | sample RifCSPlowO2_02_FD_107619 | JGI IMG/M metagenome (GOLD analysis project Ga0155965, IMG submission 107619) | Gammaproteobacteria bacterium RIFCSPLOWO2_02_FULL_57_10
CCTTGTCGGCAGCCACCCTGCCATTGGCGATCAGGGACTCTACCGCGCCGATGATATCTTCCACATCGGCCACGCCCCACTGTCCGTAAAGGCTCTGGCGGAAGCGCCTGCCATAGCCTGTACTGCCACGGTGGTTGACATCCAGCCACGCGAAGCCCCTGGAGGTCCAGAACTGCAAGGTCGGATTGAATGCAGCCTTAGCGCTGCTCGTGGGCCCGCCATGAATACTGACCAGCAGAGGCGGCAGGCTGTCGAGCGGGGCCTGGCAGGCTGAATTCAGTGGCGGGTAATAGAGACCGAAGGCGCTCTCACCATTGGCAGTCCGGTAGCTGAAATGCTCTGCAGTACTGATGTCGGTGGGGGGCAGAGTGACGCCGCTGCGCCCCTTGAACACTGTGGTGATTGGCGCGTTGGGTGCATCCATCTGAATGCCATGGATGGCCACCGCGCTGGTCGCCGTGGAGGCCAGGAAAACTGCCTGCCCGGCGTGGCAACTCAGGTTCTCCAGTTGTCCGAAGGCACTGTGCAGCGTGCGCGTACTTCTGTCTGTGACATTCAGCTTCACCAGGGACCAGTGGCTCTGGTTGTGCAGTGTCAGCAGCACGGTATCTGCATCGAGAAAATCGTAACTGCGTTGACCGGACTGCCACTGGGGGCCACACATTTCCGCGTCGATCTCCAGCAGTCTTTCGGCATGAGCAGGGGCGACGGATGTCTGCAGGGCAGACGCGCGGATGCGATAGAGATTCCACCAGTTGCTCCAGTCTGCGATGAAATACAGATCGCCGGTCGGGCTGAATGCGGGTTGCAGGAGCGACCCGGGTTGTTCCGGGCATATCTGTCGGCAGTTGCGCAGACTGCCGTCGTCGCTGACCTCCGCCACCTGGATCTGTGTGTCGTCCCAGGGCATGTTGGGGTGTGACCAGGTCTGGAATGCCAGGCGGGTGCCATCGGGTGACAGGCAGGGAGAGGTCACGAAGTCGCTGTCGGCAAACAGCACCAGTCCCTCGTGTTCCTCGGCAAATGGAAGAGCCACGAGTGTGTTGGCTGGTTCTGCATTCGTGTCGCGATGATCCTCGCGCACACAGAGCAGTCGTTGCCGCCTCGCGTCGACGATCATGTCAGCGTAGCGCAGCGGGCGGGAATCACCCGGAGATGCGGGAGTCATGGCGATGGGCGCGTCTGTGCTTTGCCGACCGCCGATTTGCTCACCATTGATCTGCAAAAGTGGGTCGAACGCTTGCCGGTAGATGCGTTGATCGCTGAAATTGCAGAAGTACACCGAGTGATCGTCGAACGCGTAAGGGAAACCACCGTATTCATGCACTTGCGAGCGCACGTTGAAACCCCTTGGGGATATCCGTGTCGGCCGTGAAGGTGCCTGATCTCCCTGGACAGGAAGAAACATCAGCGCCAGCGCGTTGCCTTCCTCGGGCATGCTCAGCAGAAAATACATTCCGTGGGCAGACGCGCGCAGACAACTGATGGATTCCGACGCCGAGAAGAGACTGGCTGCGCTCAATTCCGAGGGCCAGTGACCATATTCCAGGACCTGGGGTGTGTTCATGCGGATGCTCCCTTCTTGCCTGAATGCAGAGTCCCACGCGCCAGCGACATTGCCATCCCCACCAGACAAAGAGCTGCTGCCAGACCAAAGGCGACGCTGACCGTGCGCTCCAGCACGGGGTAGTTCTCCTCACTGATGACCGCACTGCCCATGAACAGGTTCAACATCAGTGACACCAGCAGCATGCTGATGAGCTGGCCGAGAGTACGCATCGTGGCCACCGCTCCGGACGCACTGCCCATCTGCCTGGCTTCCACCGAACCCATGATGGAGTTGATGTTGGGAGAGGAGAACAGGGCGAAGCCTGCGCCACTGATCAACAATGACATCACCACACTGCTGATCCTGCTGGTGCTGTCGAGCGTGGCCAGCAAGGCGAGTCCGATGGTTGTCATCGCCACGCCCGATGTTGCCAGCAGGCGCGGTTCGATCCGGTCGGAGAGGCGGCCAGCGAGAGGCGACAATACCGCCATGGTCAGCGGCTGCAACATCAGGATCATGCCGGTCTGGGTGGCAGAGAGAGCCTTGAGATACTGCAGGAACAGACTCAGCAGGACCACGTTGGCATAGGTGGCGCTGTACATCACCAGCGACGCGAGACAGGAGAGCGTGAACAGCCGATTGGTGAAGAACAGTCGCACATCCCAGATCGGTTCTGGAATCTTCAGTGCATGGCGAACGAATGTCACGGCCAGAATGGTTCCGGTCACCAGCATGACAAAACCGTCCAGAAGAGGGAGGCGGGTTGCGGCTACACAGATCAGCAGCAGACTGGTGCAGAAAGTGATTGCGCCAACCGTGTCGAACGGCGCCTGACTGTTGGCGGACCACTCACCATCGACCTTGAACACCCCTACCAGCAGCACGACCAGTGCCAGCGGCAACTGCAGCAGAAAGCCATAGCGCCAGCCCAGGGTGTCGATCACAAAACCGCCGATGAAGGGTCCGGCCGCCAGTCCGACGTAGATGGAAGAGACCAGCAGTCCGACCATCTGTCCGCGCTTCTGCGCCGGAAATACCGATGAGAGGATGGCGATCTGCGTGGCATAGAGCATCGCCGAGGCCACGCCCTGCAGAAAACGTGCGGAGATCAGCATTGTCGCGTTGAACGACACGGCCGCCAGGATTGACGTCAGGATCACCGCCACGGTGCCCTGCAGGAACACGCGCTTGCGACCGATGCGATCCGCCAGACCACCGAAGGGCAACACGAACATGGCACTGGCCACGAGATAAGCCATCGGAATCCAGCTCAGCGCCACGGCGCTGAGTTGCAGATCGTCGGCCATGGCGGGCAGGGCCACATTGGTGGCAGACAACATCAGGGGAGTGGTGAAGCCGTTGAGCAGCACCATCAGCAGCACGGTGTTCTGCAGGCGACCCTCGTGCTTGGCAGACTGTTGGTCGGCGGTGTCCATCAGAACAGAATCACGGAGCGGATACTCTTGCCTTCATGCATCAGGTCGAATGCCTTGTTGATGTCCTGCAGTGGCATGGTGTGGGTAATGAGCGGGTCGATGCGGATCTTGCCGTCCATGTACCAGTCGACGATCTTCGGGACATCGGTCCGGCCTCTTGCGCCACCGAAGGCGCTACCGCGCCACGAGCGTCCGGTCACCAGCTGGAAGGGGCGTGTGGAGATTTCCTGCCCGGCACCGGCCACGCCGATGATGAAGGATTCGCCCCAGCCCTTGTGCGTGCACTCCAGCGCCTGACGCATGGTCTTCACGTTGCCGATGCACTCGAAGCTGTAGTCGACGCCGCCCTTGGTCATGTTGATGATCTCGGCGGTCACGTCCTCCACTTCTTTCGGATTCACGAAATCGGTCATGCCGAATTCGCGTGCCAGTGCCACTTTGGACGGATTGAGATCCACGCCGATGATGCGGTCGGCGCCCACCATGCGCGCCCCCTGGATCACGTTCAGGCCGATGCCACCCAGACCGAATACGGCCACCGTGCTGCCGGGTTGCACCTTCGCCTGGAACACAACCGCCCCGATGCCAGTGGTGACGCCGCAGCCGATGTAGCAGATCTTGTCGAAGGGGGCATCGCTGCGCACCTTGGCCACCGCAATCTCGGGCAGCACGGTGAAGTTGGAGAATGTCGAGCAGCCCATGTAATGCAGGATGGGTTTTCCGTCGAGAGAAAAGCGGCTGGTGCCATCGGGCATCAGGCCCTTGCCCTGGGTGGGGCGGATGGCCTGGCATAGATTGGTCTTGGGATGCAGGCAGAATTCGCATTCGCGGCACTCGGGGGTGTACAGCGGTATGACGGTGTCGCCGACTTTCAGGGATTTCACTCCCGCACCCACTGCCACGACCACGCCCGCGCCCTCGTGACCGAGAATGGCAGGGAAGGCACCCTCAGGATCATCGCCGGACAGCGTGAAGGCATCGGTGTGACACACGCCCGTTGCCTTGATCTCGATCATGACTTCTCCGGCACGTGGACCGTCGAGATCCACCTCAACGATCTCCAGAGGTTTTCCTGCGGCAAAGGCGACGGCGGCGCGTGTTTTCATAACGGGGATTCTCGGCAAGGATGCATGGACGGACGATGCCCGGATTGTAATTAGCCAATCCCGGTGAAGCAAATGGTGATACCATTTCGCGCAAAGTAACCAGCCACGATTGATGTCAATGATGAAAACAGAACCCAGAAAATATGTGTTGACCGTCTCCTGTCCCGAAGCCAACGGCATCGTGCGCGCAGTGAGTGATTTTCTCTTCCAGCGCGGCGCCACCATCAGCGACGCGGCCCAGCATCGCGACCCGGTGATCGATCGCTTTTTCATGCGCGTGGAGTTCGAGGAGGCCGAGGCGGCATTGCCCGGCAGCGAGAAACTCGACGAAGATTTTCGCGACATCGCGACGCGTTTCGACATGCAGAGAAATTTCTTCGATCTGAGTGTCAAACCGAAGGTGCTGATGGCGGTGTCGAAGCACGGTCACTGCCTCAACGATATCCTGCACCGCTGGAGCAGTGGCGTGTTGCCCGCGAACATCGTCGGTGTGGTATCCAATCATGAAGACTTGCGCGGCATCACCGAGTGGTATGGTATTCCCTATCACTACCTGCCCGTGACCGAGCACAACAAGGCGGAACAGGAAGACGAAGTCCTCGCCATCATCCGTGACAAGAAAGTGGATCTCCTGGCACTTGCGCGCTACATGCAGATTCTTTCACCGAAGATGTGCGAGGCGATGGCGGGACGTGCGATCAACATCCACCACTCGTTCCTGCCCGGCTTCAAGGGCGCCAATCCCTATCGCCAGGCCTACATGCGCGGTGTGAAGATCATCGGAGCGACGGCACACTACGTGACCACCGATCTCGACGAAGGTCCGATCATCGAGCAGGCGGTGGAGAAGATCGATCACAACTTCGACATCGATGAACTGGTGCAGATCGGTCGTGATGCGGAGTGCGCGGCGTTTGCACGCGCGGTGAAGTGGCACTGCGAACACCGCATCATCGTCAATGGGAACAAGACGGTGGTCTTCAAATAAGCAGATCGGGTCAGTGCTTTGTCTGCAACAAATCCGAGAGGTCTTCGAGAGGCATCGGTCTGGCAAAGTAATAGCCCTGTGCCTCCCGACATCCCATCGCGATCATCATCTGTTCCTGCTCTGCAGTTTCCACACCCTCGGCGATGGTGACCAGCCCGAGGTTTTCGCCGAGGCGCACGATGGTCTCGGCGATGATCCCTCCGTCCTGCTTGCCAAGATCACGCACAAAACTGCGGTCCACCTTCATCTTGTCCAGCGGCAGACGGCGCAGGTAACTCAAGGATGAATAGCCCGTGCCGAAATCATCGATGGAGATGCGCACGCCGAGCGCCTTCAGTCTGGTTAGGCAGAGAATGATCGCCTCGGGGTCATCCATCAGCACGGATTCGGTGATCTCCAGCTCCAGTTCCCCACCGGTGACGCCGTGCCGCTTCATCGCATGGGCGACCTGGGACACGAACTGCGGGCTGCGGAACTGCGGCATCGAGACATTCACGGCGATGCGCATGTCCTTGATGCCCGCTGTCTTGAACATGGCAATCTGCGCGCAGACACTTTCAAGCACCCAGGCGCCTATCGACAGGATGAGTCCTGAATATTCTGCAATCGGAATGAACACGCCCGGCGGGATGAAGCTGCCATCCGCCTGCGGCCAGCGCAGCAGCGCCTCCAGACTGACAATCCGGCGTGTCTTCAGATCGTACTGGGGCTGGTACCAGATACGCAGCTTCTGCAGCGCGAAATCGATACGCAGCTGACGAATGAGTTGCAGGCGCTGCTCCTTCTCTTCCTCCATGGCCCTCGCGTAATACTCGAAGTGCCGGGTGTTTTCCTTTTTGGCACTGTTGAGTGCAATGTAGACGCGCTTGAGCATCGTCAGCCCGTGATCGCCCAATTCACGAAGGCGTCCGATGCCGATGCTGGCGTTGATGGTCAATACCTGATCGCGCGTACTGAAAGGGGACTCGAAGAGCGCGAGTATCGACTGTGGCGTCAGGTTGAATTCTTCACCGATGACACCGAATACGTCGGCATCGACTCTTGCCACGACGCCGCTGTCACCGAATGCAGTCTTGAGCCGACTCGCGACAGCGACCAGCAGCTCGTTGCCGATTTCCTGGCCGAGGCCATCATTGACATCGGAGAAGTGATCGATGTCGATCAGCACGGCAACCTGCGGCGCGACATGGCAGTCTTGTTGAGTCTCCAGAAGACGTGTGAATTCGTTGCGATTGGCGAGGCGCGTGAGTGGATCGATGTACGCCGTGTTGCGCAGTTGCTGGAACAGGGAAACGTTCTCGTAACCTATGGCGATGTTGTTGAGAAAGACCTGCAGCAAAGCCTTGTCCTGCTCGGAGACTGTGCATCGCGTCTGCAGATAGACGGCGGCCTTGTGATGCTCATTGCCGAGATAGAGCACGCTCTCGTCGTCGGTGTAGATGTGTTGCTTCTGCTGCAGACAGGTGTGGATGAGGCGAGCGATGTGCGCATCCTCGATGCCGTCCAGCTTGTGTCTGATGTAGGGCGCGTAGCTGCCTGCCGCCCCCATGATATAGACATCCTCCTCGCTTTCCTCATCGTCCAGCTTCGCGTGGGCGCACAGAAGTCCCTCTGCACGCAGACCGAGCAGCGATGAAATCTGGGTAATCACGCCTTCGGAGAACTCATGCAACGAATGCTGTTCCATCAGACTCGCACCGGCACTGATGATCTTCTGCAGACCAAGGCGGTTCTGGTTGATGGTGCGGATCTGTTGATAGGAGCGGATCGAGGAGATCATCACCGTTGTGAGAGTGTTGTGGGTGAGCTCCGACTTGGTCTTGTAGTCGTTGATGTCATACTCCCGCACTACACTTTCTTCGGGCGCGTAACCTGGCTGCCCGGTACGCAGGATGATGCGCACCTCATGGCGCTCCATGATTTCCCTTATATGGCGTACCGCCTTGAGACCTGCGTCCTCACTCTCCATGACCACGTCGATCAGGATGACAGCGAGATCGTCCAGCGTGGCGAGGGTTTTCAGGCATTCGGCTGCGGAGGAGGCGTGATGCAACTGCAGAGGCCTGCCCAGCACCGTCAGTCTGGACAACGCGAGGCGAGTGACATGATGGACTTCGTCGTCATCATCAACAATCAGGACATGCCAGCAGTCGTTGGGTTTTCTGACAGCGCCAGGTTGCACTTTCAGTTCCGGCTTGAACATGATCTGGTCGTGATCACTTCGTGTCATAAGGATTGCTCCTTCGTTCCTGTCTTGGACCCTGCCGCCTTTCTGGAGCTTGCAGCGGCAGAGTTATCAGGAACCTTACGCCTTTGCTGGTTTTTTCATCCAGCTTGATTTCGCCACCCAGCATATCAGTGACAATGTTGTAAGCGATGTGCAGGCCGAGACCGCTGCCACCTCGTCCAAGTTGTGTCGTGAAAAATGGATCGAAAATGCGACTGCGGACTTTTTCGTCGATACCGCGACCGTTGTCGGTGAATTCGAGCAGCAGGTGTTCCTCATCGACTTTGGTGACCTTGATCTTCATCAGCCCGCGAGAGCCGGGCTCGAAGGCATGGGCCAGCGAGTTCATCACCATGTTGCTGATAACCTGACCGAGCGGGCCAGGGTAACTGTTCATCAGCAGATGCTCGGGAACGTCGACCTCCAGAGTGTGGGGCGTATGTTTCAACTGCGGGCTCAGCGTCGCGACGAGTTCGTTGATCATGACGGAGATGCTGAAGCTGCGCATGCGCTCGCTGGTCTGATCGACGGCGACTTGCTTGAAGTCCTTCACCAGTTCGGTGGCGCGCCGGATGTTCTGTTCGATGATGCGAGTGCTCTCGGTGGCGGTCTCGAGGTAGGCACTCAGATCGGAATACTTCAGGTCATTATCGGCCAGCATCTTGCTGACTTCGGCCGTTCTGTTCTTCAGCACGGTGGCAGCCATGAGGCTGTTGCCCACCGGCGTGTTCAGCTCGTGTGAGATACCCGCCACCATTCCTCCGAGTGCAGCCATGCGCCCCTGCTGCACCATCTGGCCATGAGCCTCCTGCAGTTCTGCGGATTTCTCTCTGACCTGTTGTTCGATGCGGCGCTGCTGGCGCAACAGGTTGTGGACAATCAGCGTGAGCAGGGCAGTGATGGCGAGCCCGAATACCACAGACGCATAGGTCAGGCGGTAGTCGACAGGATTGCCGCCGTCTGCATCGAAGTGCCAGATGAGTTCCCAGCGATACAGGCCCATGTCTATCTCGGTCCGATAGGAGGTCTCCGGCTCCGAGCTGAGTTGCGGCAGGCTGGAGTGGTTGATGCTGGGGTTTTCGGGATGAAAGATCTCCACCGTGGTGGCACTGGAAATTATGTCGCTGGTGACATCCCCCAGCAGGCTGCTGAAATCGATCAGGCAGACCAGCACGCCTTCGGTATCGGCGTTGGGCACGGCGATGGCCAGGGGCAGGTAGCTGGTCTCGCCATCCTTGAACAGAGCCCCGGTCGCGATCGCGGGCTTCTCGTCGTAAGCCTGCTCGATGATGGGAACAAGTCGGTCATCGATCATGTACAGCTGCCCGGTCGGCAACAGCGGAAGATCACCGGCGCTCTGCTGAACCTGATAGCCCGCCTCGCCATGCGTGGCGACGAATGCGATGGACAGGCTGGGATTGCGTGATGTGGAACTGATCAATTGAGTGCGAGAGGCGATCAGCTCCTGCTGCTCGACAACCGTGGAACCGAAATAGAGGATCGACATCGCCACGAGCGGTTCACGCTCACGCTGGACGCGATAATTGAGTTCCGCACTGAGGCGCTCGGCTTCGGTGATGGCCTCGATCTGCCAGACCCGAAAGGCGGAATCAGCCATCTGCCACCCAACGAGTGCGGTACTGAGCAGGCCTGCCGCGACCACGCTGAGGCGGATCAGGATACGCCTGATATTATTTTTGATGGCCTGAATCACTGGCGTTGTCCTGAAATGCAGCGAGGCTGGAGCAACCGTCAATTGTCCGGGTCATCATAGCCTGCCTTCCCTGTGGGAGCCAGCCCTGCTGGCGATTCCCTGTGCATCCTGCAATGGCTTATGCAAAAAGCCGCGCCAGGTGCACTCCTGTATGAGATTTCTTCTTCCGAATCAGCATCAGTGGTTCACATTCGGCGACGACCTTGCCGCCCTCCTTGCCACCTTCCGGCCCCATGTCGATCACCCAGTCGGCCTCTGCAATCACATCCAGGTTATGTTCGATCACGATCACGCTGTTGCCCGCATCGACAAGACGGTGCAGCACACGCAGCAGTTTCTCCACATCTGCCATGTGAAGTCCGACAGTGGGTTCATCGAGGATGTAGAGACTGTGTGTGACGGTGTTGCGTCGCAACTGCACCGAAGGTTTGGCTTTTGCCAACTCGGCCACCAACTTGATGCGCTGCGCCTCGCCGCCGCTCAGTGTCGGGCTCTGTTGCCCAAGGGTCAGGTAGCCCAGACCAACATCCTGCAACAGGCTGAGAGGGTGATGCACGAGGGGCACGGGAGCAAAGAACTCCACGGCTTCGTCGACGCTCATGGCCAGCACCTGACCAATGTGCTTGTCCTTGTAACGCACCGCGAGCGTGTCCTCGTTGAAGCGCCAGCCGTGGCACTCTTCACAATCCACGCGCACGTCGGGAAGGAAGTTCATCTCGATGCGACGCATGCCGTTGCCTGCGCAGGTCTCGCAACGCCCGCCCGCCACATTGAATGAAAAGCGACCCGGCCCGTAGCCCCGCAGGCGTGCGTCCACCGTGTCGGCGAAGAGCTTGCGGATGGTGTCCCAGATACCGATGTAGCTGGCGGGGCAGGAGCGGGGTGTCTTGCCGATAGGCGTCTGATCGACCTGCAAGAGACGATCCACGGTCTCCCAGCCCGTCAGCCTGTCACAGCCGATCCACGCGGGTGTCTTCCTGCGATTGTTGCGCGCGCGCAGTGCCTGTCGAACGTTGTCGAAGAGTATGCCGCGAATCAGCGTGCTCTTGCCGCTGCCGCTCACACCACTCACAGCAACGAGACGTCGCAGTGGAATATCGAGAGAGATGTCGCGCAGATTGTGCAGCGTGGCACCTTCGATGCGCAGTGCCGAATGCGGCAATGCTGCACGTGCAACAGTGTCGCGCAGATCCGGCACAGGATGACGCAGCGGATTGGCGAGGAAGCGACCCGTCAACGACACCTTGTTCTTCTTCAATTGTGTCAGCGTGCCCTGGGCAATGATCTCGCCGCCGCGACTTCCTGCACCCGGCCCCACATCAATCAGATGGTCCGCTTCTGCCATGGTCGCGTCATCATGTTCGACGACGATCACCGTATTGCCGTGCTGTTGCAATTCGCGCAGCGTCTGGATCAGCAGGGCGTTGTCGCGGGCATGCAGGCCAATGGTGGGTTCATCGAGAATGTAGCAGACGCCCTGCAGGTTGGAGCCGAGCTGGGACACGAGGCGAATGCGCTGGGCCTCGCCACCGCTCAACGTGGGTGCGGCGCGATCGAGACTCAGATAGCCGAGACCGACCTTGCCGAGAAAGCTCAGGCGCGAGCGCAGCTCCGGCAACACATCACGGGCGATGGCCTGCTCCTTTTTCTCGAAGCGGAATTTGCCGATCTGCTGATCTGCATCCAGCACCGAGAGTGCGGTGAAATCTGCAATCGATCTGCCTTCCAGTTGCACGGCGAGTGCTGTCGGGTTGAGACGTTTGCCGTCGCAGGCGGGGCAGCACACACGCTCGGGTGCCAGTGCATCATCGTCCTCTGTCTCCGGAGCTTCGAGCCACACTTCCTCTTCGCCAGTCTGCTCCTCGGTAAAATTGCCGATGATTTCCCCGGTGCCAAAGCAGGTGCCACACCACCCATGTTTGGAGTTGTAGGAGAACAGGCGAGGATCAAGTTCGTCGAAACTGTCGCCACAGGAAGGGCAGGCGCGTTGCGTGGAAAACAGCATGTCCTTGCTGCGGTCGCTCGTGGATTCTGTGGGAGCGGGCCTCGCCCGCGAAGATTTCGCTGGTTGCGCTCCAACGGGCGTAACGATGAGCAGACCATTGCCCAGCTCCAGCGTCTGATCGATCAGCGCAGTCAGTACCGCCTCGTTGCGGGCATTGACGACGCAACTGCCGGTGAGAATCTCGATATCGTGTTCCTTGTAGCGATCCAGTACGGGCCAGGGATCGCTCGGCAAATAATGACCATCGGCGCGCAGCTGTGTGTACCCCCGACTTGCGGCCCATGCGGCCAATTCCTTGTAGATGCCCTTGCGGCCGACCACCATCGGTGCAAGCAGATTCACTTCCTTGTTCTTCCAACTGGCGAGTATGCGCGACAGGATCATGTCGCGGGTCTGCGGCGCGATCGCCACGTCGCAGCGCGGACAGTGTTGCACACCGAGCTTGACGAACAGCAGGCGCAGGAAGTGATAGATCTCCGTGAGCGTGGCGACCGTGCTCTTGCGACCACCGCGACTGGTGCGCTGCTCGATGGCGACCGTCGGCGGAATGCCGTGAATCGCATCCACGTCCGGACGGGTGGCAGGTTGCACAAATTGCCGAGCGTAGGCGTTCAGCGATTCTAGATAACGCCGCTGTCCCTCACCGAAGACGATGTCGAACGCGAGTGTGCTCTTCCCGCTGCCGCTGACTCCGGTAATCACTGTGAACTTGTTCCATGGAATGCTGACATCGACGTTCTTCAGATTGTGTTCGCGAGCGTGGTGAATCTGGATTGCCTTGGTTGCAGCGGCGCGCTTCTCGGATTTGTCGATCGTGAGCGGTGCGGCGAGGGAACGACGACGCGTGTCCGCCAGACTCTGTTCGTACTCGCGCAGCGCCTGTGCGGTGAGCCCCTTGCCACTCCTGAGGAACTCTTCCGGTGTGCCCTCTGCGACCAGCGTACCTCCCTTGTCGCCGCCTTCCGGACCGATGTCGATCAGCCAGTCTGCCGCGCGAATCACGTCGAGATTGTGTTCGATGATGAGAAGAGAGTGTCCGGCATCGATGAGTTTGCGAAACGCGCTCATCAGCACGCTGATGTCGTGGAAGTGCAGCCCGGTGGTCGGTTCGTCGAAGAGAAAGAGAATCCCCTGTGGGAGCGAGCCCTGCTTGCGATTTCCAACTCGATCGCGAGCAGGGCTCGCTCCCACAGACTTTCGAGTTCTGGTTTTCGCCTGGCCCTGCGCGATTTCGGCGAGATGGCCTGCCAGCTTCAAGCGTTGTGCCTCCCCGCCACTGAGAGTAGGAACGGCCTGACCGAGCTGCACGTATTGCAACCCCACGTCCAGCAATGGCTGCAGACAATCCATCACGGCCGCATCGTCCGCGAAGAACGCGAGTGCCTCGCTCACCGTCATCTCCAGCACATCGGCGATGGTCTTGCGGCCGGGGGTGGCGCCGGAGATACGCACTTCGAGAATCTCGCGGCGATAGCGCTTGCCGTTGCACTCCGGGCAGCGCAGATACACGTCACTGAGGAACTGCATCTCGACATGCTCGAAGCCGTTGCCAGAGCAGGTGGGGCAACGTCCGTTGCCCGCGTTGAAGCTGAACGTGCCAACCGTGTAGGCGCGCTCCTTCGCCAGGGGTTCGTTGATGAAGCGCTGGCGAATCACGTCGAAGGCACCGACATAGGTGGCCGGAATCGAGCGTGTGGTCTTGCCGATAGGGCTCTGGTCCACCATCACCACGTTCTTGACATGGTCAAGTCCACTGATGGCGGTATGTGCGCCCGGGGCCTCGGTGGCCTGACCGAAATGCTTGCAGGCGCCGCGATACAAAACGTCGTGAATCAACGTGGATTTACCCGAGCCGCTGACACCGGTGAGGCACACCAGTTGACCGAGGGGGATGCGGATGTCCATGTCACGAAGGTTATGTTCGCGGGCGCCTTCGATGAGGATTGATGCAGAGTTCTGGAATTCGCGAGCAGGGCTCGCTCCTACAGGTTTTTTTTGCAGGTCTGTAGGAGCGAGCCCTGCTCGCGAATAAGATGCCGCCGCATCAGCCACACCTTCAGTTTTGCGTTGCACCACCAGATCCAGCACGGAGCGTTTGCCATTGAGATACTGCGCCGTGAGACTATCCTTGTGCTTGAGCAGCTGCGCGGGTGTGCCCATGAAACGGATTTCGCCGCCGTCCTTGCCCGGACCGGGACCGATGTCGATGATCAGATCGGCGGCGAGCATCACCTGCGGGTCGTGTTCCACCACGATCAGCGTATTGCCCGCGTCGCGCAGACGATGCAGGATGCGGATCATCCGCGTCATGTCGCGCGAGTGCAGACCGATGCTGGGTTCGTCGAGCACGAACAATGTATTCACGAGAGACGTACCGAGCGCCGTGGTCAGGTTGATGCGCTGGACCTCGCCACCGCTGAGTGTGCGTGACTGCCGGTCCAGCGTCAGATAGCCCAGCCCGACGTCGAGCAGGTAGCCGAGCCGTGAGCGGATTTCGGTCATCAGCAGCTGCGTCGCCTCGTCGATCGCGCTGCTCGTTGTCATTGCATTGTCTGTGGGAGCGGGCCTTGCCCGCGATTTCTGATGTAGTGATTGATCAATCGCGGGCAGGGCCCGCTCCCACAGAGTTGTGAAGAACTCCGCGAGGTGTTCCAGCGACAGCGTCATGACTTCATGAATGTTGAGATGGCGATCGCCACCGTGCAGTCGCCACCACTGACTCTCCGCTTTCAGACGAGTGCCATGACACACATGACATTCCGTATAGGCGCGATACTTCGACAGCAGCACGCGGATGTGCATCTTGTACGCCTTCGTCTCCAGCCAGTTGAAGA
>Ga0155965_1022_pt6 | contig 13635 bp, 22 predicted proteins | sample RifCSPlowO2_02_FD_107619 | JGI IMG/M metagenome (GOLD analysis project Ga0155965, IMG submission 107619) | Gammaproteobacteria bacterium RIFCSPLOWO2_02_FULL_57_10
GCCTTCATCGTTGGCTTGGTCGTCTCTATTTGGCGGTCGGTGTCCTCATCGGAGGGTTATCTGGCCTGTATATGTCTCTGTTCGCATATGGCGGTGTAATCGCCAAAATCGGGTTTGCGTTGCTTGCGATGTTTTGGCTTTATACCGGCTTGAAAGCTTATCTTGCGGTCCGCCGGGGGGCCATAACTGAACATCGAAAGTGGATGATTCGAAATTTTTCGCTCACTCTGGCTGCAGTCACTTTGCGAATTTACCTTCCAGTCTCCATGGCCGCAGGTATAGAGTTTTCGGTGGCATACCCGATTATCGCCTGGCTGTGTTGGGTTCCCAATCTCACGTTTGCTGAGTGGCGATCTAGAACACGTAAATGAATCCGACGCTGACTTCGGCCTCATAGTCGCCGCGCGCAATCGGGCTGGCCTGAACGTCGCTGCTGTAACGCTCGTAGAGTGCCTCGCCGAAAATCTGCCAATTCTCGTTGATGTTATGGCGATAGTTGTAATTGATCCCAAAGGAGCGGAATCCGCTATCCAATCGGGTTTCATTCAATCCAGATCTGGCTGACTGCATTGCGTCTATGCCGAAATCCTTGTTGGCAAAATCGCTGTCGTGCAAGACTCCAACGAAATTGATTTCGGATCCGGTTCCGTCGGTTTGTTCACCAAAGCGGTACCCCAGCCCGAACAGGCCAAGATTTCCGCTACCGCCAGTCACCACTCGGCCAACGAGCCAATAACGCCAATCGGTATCGAGAGCATAACGGGCCTGGAAAACCAATTCAGTCTCCTCATCCCCATCGCCGAGTCCATTCAATCGACCGTCATCGGAATCACTTTCTTCACGGCCCTCATCGAAGGCCACGGTGGCCTCGAGTAGCCAGGTATCAGAACGAAGACCACGCCAGCCGAGCGCCTCGCCTGCCCAGAAGAAAACGTCATCATCTCTGCGCCATTGCACTGCACCGGCAGGCTGGACCTCGAAACCGAATTCGTCCGACCCTTCGTAGGCAGATTCATATTCAACACCCAGGCCCAATCCAAAGCTCCAGCCATCATTACCTCTGGAGAAGTCGTCGACCGAGGGTAAAGGGACCAACGCTGTGTTTTCATCCTGCGCTAATGCCGGCTGGGAAAAACCGTGTACGAGCAGTATCGACAGAAAGACGGTAAACTTTTTCATGTAAAACACTCTCCAGTATGACTTGGGGCAAAATATTTCCTTGAGCGTTTGTACGCGCAAGCTTTGTCAGCAGATCACAAGCGACCAGCGAGGACACGATGGGACTCTTGACCTTCAGCATCAACATCACCCTGGACGGCTGCGTCGACCACGAGGAAGGCATCGCCGACGATGAGACACGCGCCTTCTTCACCAGGCTCATGGACGAGCATGGAGCAATGCTGTGGGGCCGCACCACCTACGAGATGATGGAGAGCTATTGGCCAGCGGTCGCCCGAGGCGACGTGGAGGCAGTACCGGCGATGCGTGAGTGGGCTGTCAAACTGGAGGCCAAACCGAAGTACGTGGTGTCGTCGATGCGAACGGAATTTCCGTGGACCAACAGCCACCACCTCTCGGGCGACTTGCGCACGGCTGTACAGAAACTCAAGGACGCGACTCCGAACGGTGTGCTCCTCGGGAGCGGCAAGCTCGCGGCCGAACTGGATCGGCTGGATCTGATCGACGAATACCAGTTTCTCGTCCACTCCAGGATCGCCGGACACGGCCCGACCCTGTACGAGAGCGAGCTGCCCGGCGCGCGACGGCTCGAGCTGATCTCGGCAAAGCCAATGCGCAATGGCGCGATCGCCATGCACTATCGTCGCGAGCACTAATTGGGAGATCGAGCATGACTTATATCGACTGCTACCTCGTGCCAGTGCCTCGCAAGAACAGAAGCGCTTATGAAGAACTGGCGCGCATCTCCGCTAAGGTTGTGATGGAGTGCGGCGCCCTGCGCGTCGCCGAGAGCTGGCTGGACGAATCAGGCCCGGAGGCGTCGTCGTACCATGCCGAGCATGCACGACTCGATTCTGCTGCGTATGGTGGTTTTGCAGGTGCCGCAGGAGCAGGCGAGGGAGAGACAGTTGTAGTGTCCTGGATCGAGTGGCCGGATAAGGCGACGAGAGACGCTGGCATGGAGAAGGTCACGAGTAATCCTCGCATGCAGTTCTCCGATCGGCCTCCTGTCTTCGATGGCAGGCGACTGATTGCCGCCGGGTTCATTCCGATGCCGTTGGAATGAGTAGCGCCGCATTGAACGTCAGCGCCGAAATCAACGTGAAGCCAGGTTTTGTCAATCAGGACCCTAGGTTGCTGCGTCGCCTGCTGCGCGCGAAAGACCGGATGGACAGTGCATCCCATGAGGACTGGTCAATCGCAAAACTGGCCAGTATCAGTCGCGTTTCCGAAGCGCACTTCGCGCGATCATTCAAGGATGCATTTGGTCTTCCTCCGCATCGCTATCTCCTGACTCGCCGAATCGAAAGAGCCATCGCGCTGCTGCGAGACAGCGAGCTGTCGATTACAGATATCGCTTTGCAAACCGGATGGCGGAGTCTGGGGACGTTCGGACGCATCTTTCGAGACATCACGGGTGTGACACCAGGTGTCATGCGTCTGCAGTCACGGGCGATGGCAGGCGAGCTGGAACGAGTGCCGGTCTGTATCCTCAGTGCTGCGCATCGACCGGATCTCAACATCGCAGTTTTGGAGAAGCGGCGCCGTGTCGCAGACGATATAAAGACGCCTCAATCAAAGGAGGTTCCATGAGTTCAGGTATTCAAGTTGCAGGTGTGTATGTGCGAGATCAGGATGAAGCGCTCGCGTTCTATGTCGATAAACTCGGTTTCCGCGTCCATACGGATGTGCGCAACGGAGAGTTTCGCTGGCTGACGGTGCAGCATCCGGATCAGCCATCGTTCCAGCTCGGACTGTTCCAGCCGGGGCCGCCAATTCACGATGCGGCAACGGCGCAGACCTTGCGCGCCATCGTGGCCAAAGGAGCGATGCCTTCGCTGGTGCTTGAGGTGGACGATTGCCGCGCTGCCTACGCGCGAATGCATGCCGCAGGCGTGGAGTTCACTCAGGAACCTGTGGAGCGTTACGGTAGTGTAGACGCGGGCTTTCGTGATCCATCCGGAAACGGGTGGAAGATGATCCAGTCGCGTGGTTGAACAGGGAGAGTGACTGATGCACACTTCGTCCAATAGTCGGATTCGACAGATTCACCGCTGGATTTCCATCGCCTTCGTACTGACGGTCATCGCCAACTTCATCGCGATGTCGGATGGAGAGCCGGTAGCAGCGTGGATCACGTATTCGCCGCTGCCGCCGCTCGCTTTGCTCACTCTGACCGGGCTGTACATGTTTGCACTTCCCTATGTGATCAAGTGGCGTGGTTAGTGTCGGGCAAGTGCGAGGTGTTGGCGCACTTGATGCCGGGTTACGGCTGATTGTGGCAATTTGAGTAGCGCTTATGAAGAATTCTGACTGCGTGATCGAGCAGTATCATGGCGAGAAACTTGTACGCACCTTCACTCCCACGGACGATCCAGGTTGTCCGTGGAGCATGAACGTGAACGGCAAGAGTTATCTGCGCACGAACGGTTGGGTCTTGTCGAAAATCCTGCCGACTCTGGTTGAAGGTTCGCAGATCAAAACCAAAGTTGTTCAGAAGAAAGTCTAATTAAGAGTAGATTCCGCACCCGAGGACACAGTATGAAGATCGTTGCCCTGGATCACATCCAGATAGCAATGCCGAAGGGCCGGGAAGAGGAAGCGCGCGATTTCTACCAGAATATTCTGGGAATTCCGGAAGTGCCAAAGCCGATCGCATTGGCGAAGCGCGGAGGGGCGTGGTTCGAGTATGGGCAGGTGAAGATTCACTTGGGCGTGGAAGATGATTTTCGTCCAGCACTGAAAGCTCATCCTGCGCTGCTGGTCTCGGATCTTGATCAGTTGATCGTTGCACTCAATGACAAGGGATTCACCGTGACTGAGGACGACAGTATATCTGGCGTAAAGCGAGTCTTTTCAAACGACCCGTTTGGCAATCGGATTGAATTTATTCAGGAAGTATCTTGAGCGGGTAGGTTAGCTGAAATGAAACTAGTATGGATACACGGCGCACCCGCAGCGGGAAAACTGACTGTCGCCAAGGTTCTCAAACAGAACTTTGGATTCAAGCTGCTCCATAATCACCTTGCCGTTGATATGTGTCTGGCAATCTACGAGAAGTTCGGTGACAGAGACTTTCATGACTTTGCCGATTCGCTTCGTCGTGATGTGATCGTCAAGGCAAAGCAGTTGGGCGTAGAAAAGCTGGTGATGACTTATATGGTCTGTGGAGAGAAGGACCTTGATGCCATTACGCAATACCTGGAGTTTTTCGATCAGCATGGGATAGAGGTATTTCCCGTGCACCTTAGCCCGAAAGTCGATGTCCTGCTATCCAGAGTAGAGGCGGCCGATCGTCAACGCAGCAGCAAGATGTCAAACCGCGACAAGCTGAAGGATCTGTTGACCTGCACCAGATTTCTCCCGATTCAGCATCATAATCTACTGGTGATCGACAACTCCGAGCTGGCTCCTGAGCTGGTCGCGGGGAAGATTATGCAACACTCCACAAGATATGAACGATGACAGGCCAGTGTGTTGCAAGCCTGCATCTCTAAAGTGTCACGAGATTGAAAGCATGATTGCAGACTCAGTAATCACATTAGTAAGGCCGCGGCTGGATCTGGCGGAGGAAGTGCGAGACGCATTGGCCGAGTCCTACGAGGACCATATCAAGTTCATGCTGTGGCCGGAGCCTGATCCTTCTCTAGAGTCTGTGCGCAGCAATATTCAGAAAGCCATCAATAATTTCGAAAACGATTTGGATGAGTACAGATTTCTGATACTGAGAAATAGTGACGCGCGACTGGTCGGCACCATCAGTCTGCTCATAAGAAATCTGAAAATCCCGTATTTCGAGTTTGGCTATTGGGTGCGTAGTTCGGAGCAGGGTAAGGGGTACATCTCTGCTGCTGTGAGATTGCTGGAGGACTACGCCGTGAACACACTCAAAGCGCGTCGCCTGGAGATACGCATGGCCGAGTCAAACATCGCCAGCATTCGAGTGGCGGAACGAGCGGGATATGCATTCGAGGCAAAATTGCACTCGGATGGCATGCTTTCGGATGGAACGATAAGAAATTCACTGATTTATTTTAAGCTTTACTCATAAAGGTCAGTAAACCGCATGACAGAAGCCAGCACGAGTGGGAATTCACTACAGTACTACCACGGCACCAAAGGCGACCTGAAGATCGGAAGCCTGATCGAGCCAGGCTACCACTCCAACTACGGAAGCAGGAAGGCGGCAAGGTGTTGAGGCGATCGAGGATTGAGACTGATTCAATGATGCAGTTTGAGCACCACAGAAAAGTACAGGAAATTGCCAAGTGGGTGCATTCTCAACTCGAGCAATTTATCACCTCGGACTCTTCAGAGGCTTCGATCGCAAAGAAAGCGACTGACTTGCTCGCCGACTGTGGCGTTACAGAAACCTGGTATTACGATGTTCCTGCATTTGTACTGTTGGGAAGTAGAAGTTGTCTTTCGGTGTCCGGTAAGAATTACGTTCCTTCTACTGAACCGGTAGGTAGTTTCAATCTGGTAACCGTGGATCTCAGCCCTATAATTGGTGAGGCGTGGGGAGACTGCGCAAGGTCATATGTAGTGGAAGAGGGGATTGTCACCCACAATCCTTCGCGCACCGATTTTGCCGAGGGGTTAGTCATCGAAAAACGACTTCACATGGAAATGATCGAATTTGCGGAGCCGAGCACCAGATTTTCGGATTTGTTCGAGTACAGCAACTCTCGCATCGCGCAATATGGGTATGAGAATATTGATTTCCTGCTCAACCTTGGACACAGCATTGAAGTGAGACCTTCTGAAAGGCGCTTCATCGACAAGAATTGTCACGAACTGCTTGGCAGCGTATCGTTCTTCACCTTTGAGCCCCACATCAGAAAAGCTGGTGGGAAATGGGGGTTCAAGCACGAAGATATCTATTATTTTAACGATGAAGGTCATGCTGTTGCTCTGTAGCGAAGTCGAGTTCAGTGAGTCCACGTCGTCATGTATCGTGGATCGAAGAGACTCAATCAACTATCACGAAGCATTGACCGGTGGCTATAACTCCGTTTGGCTCAAAGCAGCATATTTTGATATCTGGAGATTTTTAAAAGCATGGCAAGACTTATTCTGGTGTGTGGTCCCATAGGGGTCGGAAAAACAAGTTACTCAATCTCGTTGGCGAAGGAGATTGGAGCAGTTCGCTTTTCGATCGATCCCTGGATGCAGACGTTGTACTCGAAAGATATGACTGGCCTGGATTTCGCGTGGATGATGGAGAGAGTCCATCGATGCTACGAACAGATCTGGGAGGTCAGTGCGCAGATACTGGCAATCGATGGCACTGTGATACTGGATCTTGGCTTCACTACCAGGGAGCTGCGAGATTTTTTTGCGAATCGTGCTCGCGAGCTGGGTATCAGTGCCGAAATACATTACCTTGATGCACCAACAGCCGTTCGCAAGCAACGCGTGGAAAAGAGAAATGCTGAAAAAGATCCGGCACTCTATGCCTTCGAAGTGACCGATTCCATGTTTACTTTCATGGAACCAAGATTTGAAGTTCCCACACCGGAAGAGCTGGTGAATGGCCGCAAGGTCACTGCGTAGTTCGCGCAGCAAAATCGGAGTTCGGTATGGCTTCACTCACAAAGCAGACGCAGATCCTCGGCCTCGCTGCATGGCTCTTCGGCTGCTTCATCGCCGCAGGCATCGGCGGGGCTGCTTCCATTCAGGCCGGGCCATTCTATGCGCAGCTCGTGCGACCGGAATGGGCGCCCCCCGGCTCTGTCTTCGGGCCGGTCTGGAGTGTGTTGTATCTTCTGATGGGGATCGCCGCGTGGCTCGTCTGGCGTGAGGGCGGCTTTCGCGCAGCCCGGACAGCGCTGACGCTGTTTCTGGTGCAACTGGCTCTCAATGCACTGTGGAGTTGGTTGTTCTTCGGCTGGCATCTTGGCGCTCTGGCTTTTATCGATGTACTGTTGCTTTGGGGTGCGATTGTTGCGACGCTGATTGCATTCTGGAGGATTAAACCGTTGGCCGGAGCGTTGCTGGTTCCGTATTTGTTGTGGGTGAGTTTCGCGTCTGCGCTCAACTACACGGTGTGGCAACTCAATCCGCAGATGCTGGGTATGAATTGAATGTGATGCGCCGACGAACGGTTATCCCACGGTGAACCATGCTCCATAAAGACCTCCTCCACATGCTCTGCCTCGCCAGAGACAAACTGCGCCTGATGCAGGATTCTCCCTTGTCTGTGCAGCAGGTTGCCGACGAAGTGGGGATGTCTCTTTATCATTTCATTCGCTTGTACAAGGCGGTGTTCGGCGAGACGCCCAACCAGTATCAGATTCGTATGCGGCTGGAAAAGGCGAAGCTCTTGCTGGTCGCCAGCGATCTCTCTATTACCGATGTCTGCATGGAGGTTGGTTATTCCAGTCTCGGCACTTTCAGCGATCTTTTCTCGCGTCGGTTCGGTATGGCGCCATCGACTTACAGAGAGATGTTTCGCCCCGCCGTGCGTGTTTCGGATGAAGTGCCGAGACAGTTCATCCCCGACTGCTTTTCACTGATGGGCGGGGCACCCAATCTGCAGAGCAATATTCGAGAAGCGTCGCTGATTTGACTCAGGTAGATTGCGAACTTCACTCAATCAGCAGGCATTCAATCAGTGGGAGCAGGCCATGAAAATCAAGCTCAACAGCATTTTCGTCGACGATCAGTCAAAGGGATTGAAGTTCTACACAGAGGTGCTCGGGTTCAAACTCAGCAAGGACATCCCCATGGGGGAGTTCAGATGGTTGACGGTGGTGTCTCCCGAAGGTCCCGATGATGTCGAGCTTGTCCTCGAACCGAATGCCAATCCAGCCTCCAGCGTATTTCAGGACTCTCTGTTCAAGCAGGGTATTCCGATCACGGCTTTCGAGGTAGACGACATTCAAGCAGAGTATGAGCGGCTGAAGGGTCTGGGCGTGATGTTCACGCGAGAGCCGATGAATGTGGGCGTGGTGACGATCGCGATTCTGTCCGATACGTGTGGTAATCTCATTCAACTTTATGAAGTCACTGCGTAGCGGTGACAGACAGAATCATGTGGTGCCCAAGATGAGCAAACTCGAACTCACACAACCCCCCGTTGCCAAAACCGGCATGCTGATTCGCAGGCCCGTCGAGGAAGTCTTCGAGGCCTTCATTGACCCTGCCGTGACGACGCAGTTCTGGTTCACGAAGAGCAGCGGTCGGTTGGAGGTCGGCAGGCAGGTCAAGTGGGAGTGGGAGATGTATGACGCCTCCACGCAGGTGACCGTGAAGGTCATCGAGCCGAATGCGCGTATCGTGATCGAGTGGGAAGGCTACAATGGGAACACCACGGTCGAGTGGGTCTTCTCGCCACAAGCGGATGGGACGACGTTTGTCGAGATTACGGAGTCCGGTTTGCAGGGCTCCGGCGATGAGCTTGTCGGATATGCCTGCGATTCGACAGGAGGATTTACCTGGATGCTGGCGGGGCTGAAGGCGTTGCTCGAACATAATGTCAGGTTGAATCTCGTGGCGGATCGTTTTCCGAAGGGGCTGCAGTTACGCGATTCTGGCAATTGAATTCAACATGAATGGATAGAGATCTACCGTGCCATTCGCGGCACTCACCAAGGACAATAGAAATGACATCACTGAAAGCTGCACAGCCACAATCTTCCGGCAAACACCTGCACCAATATCTGCGCCTTGTTTTTCTGGCGTGCGTTACGTTGTTGGCGTCTGCGATCGCCACAGCACAGGACTACGTCGAATGGAGCACCGAGACGCGCACCTCGCTCGGCTTTCGCGTGAATTCGGCCGCAATAGAATCGTTGCTTCCTGATGGCTGGAGTCTGACTCCCATTCCAGATGCGCCGGGAAAAGTGAACATCTCGGTCACGTTCATGGATCGTCATCTGGTGCTCGACGCGCAGGGTGAGAAAGTGCGAACCGGCACCAGCCGTTACATGGTCATGTCGGTGCAGGCGCGACATGAGAGTAATGGTCAGTCCGGCACCATGATCGTGAACGGGATTTCTCCGGAGGGAGCAGGTGCCTACGAAGTGTATCAACCTGCCGTCGTGGCCAGTGCTGAAAGAACGTCGTCCGGGCAGGGCGAAGAGTTTGGTGTCACAGAAGAGACATGGGAGCTTGCAGCGGAGAGTGGTGACAGCGTCACTTTACATCTGCATTATCGCAAGGCTATGCCGGTGCGCAGGCAATCCTCTGTTGTGATTCGCTCAGGTCATCGACCGGAATTCACGCGCACCTATCAGATCGATCAGGCCTCCGATGTGCTGGGAATCCCCGGCGCACCAGACAGTCGCATCGAGCAGTTGTCGTTCACGGTGGCAGGCCCGTTGTTCTCGCGCATTTTCGATGGCACGGAAGTCATCACCGGAGTGACCTCCATCCCGATGTACACCCGCGAGATATTCATTCCGTAATTTCGAAAAGCAAATTTGGCTGCTTTGAATCGGTCAGGGCGGCTCTATGAGCAATTCTGCAGACCGTGTCTATACTTGCATGAGACGCCCGGGAAGGGGTTGATGACTGTAATCCAATGGATTAGGATTTGCGATGCAAACAATCGTAGAGCTGCCGGAGTATCTGCGCAAAGTTGACGCAGTGCTTGGTGACAAGGAAAAGTTGGAAGTAATCGACATGCTGGCCAGAAACCCATTGTCCGGGGTTCTGCTTAAGGGCACCGGGGGAATCAGGAAATTGCGTTGGCAGCGACCAGGAAGCGGTAAACGCGGTGGTGCAAGAGTGATCTACTATTTCTGCAGCTCTTCAATGCCGCTCTTTCTGCTTACGATTTTTGCAAAAGGGGATAGGTCTGATTTGTCGAAAAGAGAATGCCACGAGCTAGCGGAGATAGCGCAAATGCTCCGTTCACGGTACACAGGAAGGCTGTCATGAGTAGCGCATTTGAGAGTATCAAACGTGGTTTGGAAGAGGCCATTGAGTACGCTGAGGGACGACAGTCGCAAGCGGTGGTTCACAAGTTGAACGCCATGGATATCAAGAACATTCGATCCAACATCGGAATGTCGCAAACCGAGTTTGCCTCTGCATTTGGCATCAGTGTAAGCACGTTGCGGCATTGGGAGCGCGGAGATCGCAGCCCTGCAGGGCCGGCACTGGTGTTATTGAATGTGATGGAGAAAGAGCCGAAAGCAGTCATGAGAGCGCTGTCTCCTGAGTCATAAGTTGTACTTCACTCCTCGTTAATCTCCCATACATCTGCCTCCCGTATCCTGAGCATACACGCAGAGATAACGGAGACAGGTATGAAATCCTCAAGCAAGGCCATCACACGGACTTATCCATCCCACGAGTTGGCAGCGAAGTGCGCTCTGCTCGCAGTGCTGCTGTTGTTGACGCTGTTCTCGACCATTCCTCAGGCGTTTGCGGATCAACCTCGTGATCGCTGGAGCGATGATCGTCGTGACGACCGTCGCGATGATCGTCGTGACGACCGTCGCGATGACAGATCTGACGAATCGCGCAACGAGTGGCGTGATGAGCGCCGCGACCACGACCGTGATGGCTGGCGTGGCGGTGGCCGCAGCGAATGGCGAATTGGCGATCACAACCAGATCTATCATCGGACCGATCGCGGCTGGCAACGAGTGCAGGGCTCCGCAATCGATGTTGGCGACGGCTGGGTCATCGGCACCGACAGACGTAATGGTGGTTTCGGAATCTATCGCTGGAACGGTCGCCGCTTCGATCGCATGCCAGGTGGCGCCGTGGAGATCGGCGGCAGTTATGAGCGTCCGTGGGTAATCAACAATCGTGGCGAGCGGTTCGAGTGGACGGGGCACGATTGGCGTGAGGTGCGACGAGGCTGGTAGCAGGCGCGCATCGTCGAAACAGAAGCGGCATAGGGGCTCTCAGTAGACGTTCTCTGAAAGAGCGCCCATGCCGCAGTCACTGCTCCCGCTACTTCAGATCAAATCGATCCGCGTTCATCACCTTGCTCCACGCCGCCACGAAGTCACGCACGAACGTCGCCTTCGCATCGCTCTGTGCGTAGGCTTCCGCGAGCGCACGCAGCTGCGAGTTGGAGCCGAAGATCAGATCCACGCGCGTGCCGGTCCACTTCACTGCGCCTGTCTTGCGATCACGTCCCTCGAACACATCTGCAGCATCCGACACGGGCTTCCACGTCGTGCTCATGTCGAGCAGGTTCACGAAGAAGTCATTGCTGAGTGTGTCACTCTGCCTGGTGAAGACGCCGTGTTGCGACTGTCCGGTGTTGGCATTGAGCACGCGCAGGCCACCGACCAGCACCGTCATCTCGGGCGCAGTGAGCGTCAGCAGTTGCGCGCGGTCCACCAGCATTGCTTCGGCTGATACGGAGTACTGTCCCTTGAGATAGTTGCGGAAGCCGTCTGCCACTGGCTCCAGTGGTGCGAAGGATTCTGCATCGGTCTGCTCCTGTGTTGCATCCGTGCGGCCAGGAGAGAAGGGCACTGCGATCGCGTGTCCACCATTCTTCGCCGCCTGTTCCACAGCGGCGCAACCACCGAGTACGATCAGATCGGCGAGTGAGACCTGCTTCTTGTCAGAACGGGCCGTGTTGAACTCTTTCTGGATAGACTCAAGAGTGGTGAGCACTTTTGCCAGTTGTGCGGGCTGATTCACTGCCCAGTCTTTCTGCGGAGCGAGACGCACACGCGCACCATTGGCACCGCCGCGTTTGTCGGAGCCGCGGAACGTGGAGGCAGAGGCCCACGCCGTGCTCACCAGTTCGGAGATCGACAGCCCGCTGGCGAGAATGTGTTGCTTCAGTGCCGCGACATCCTGTGCATCGATCAGCGCGTGATCGACTGCGGGCACGGGGTCCTGCCAGATCAGTTCCTGTGCCGGCACTTCCGGTCCGAGGTAGCGCGAGAGCGGGCCCATGTCGCGGTGGGTCAGCTTGAACCAGGCGCGTGCAAAGACATCGGCGAATTCTTGCGGATTCTTGTGGAAGCGGCGTGATATCGGTTCGTAGATCGGATCGAAACGCAGCGCGAGGTCTGCGGTCGTCATCATGGGCGGATGGCGTCGGCTTGGATCATGCGCATCGGCCACCGCATTGGCGGCGGCTCCGCCTTTGGGATGCCACTGATGTGCACCGGCCGGGCTCTTGCCCAGTTCCCACTCGAAGCCGAACAGCGTGTCGAAGTAGCCGTTGTCCCATTTTGTCGGGTTTGGTTTCCACGCGCCTTCAATCCCGCTGGTGGTGGTGTAGACGCCCTTGCCGTCACCGAAAGCGTTCTTCCAGCCCAGGCCCAGCTCTTCGATTGCGGCCGCTTCCGGCTCCGGACCCACAAGCGTCGGATCGCCCGCACCATGGGCCTTGCCGAAGGTGTGACCTCCGGCCACCAGTGCCACGGTCTCTTCGTCATTCATGGCCATGCGTGCAAAGGTCTCGCGAATATCACGGCCGGAAGCAACCGGGTCAGGTTTCCCATTCGGGCCCTCCGGGTTCACGTAGATCAGTCCCATCTGCACGGCGGCCAGCGGGTTCTCGAGTTCACGATCACCGCTATAACGCTTGTCGCCCAGCCATTCGGCTTCCGCGCCCCAGTAGATATCCTCTTCCGGCGCCCAGATGTCCTCGCGGCCACCGGCAAAGCCGAAGGTCTTGAAGCCCATGGATTCCAGTGCCACGTTGCCCGCCAGGATCATCAGGTCGGCCCACGAAAGGCTGTTGCCATACTTCTGCTTGATCGGCCACAGCAGACGCCGCGCCTTGTCGAGGTTGCCGTTGTCCGGCCAACTGTTGAGCGGTGCGAAGCGCTGATTGCCGGAGGCCGCGCCGCCTCGCCCGTCAGATGTGCGGTAAGTGCCCGCGCTGTGCCATGCCATGCGGATGAACAACGGGCCGTAGTGGCCATAGTCGGCCGGCCACCAATCCTGCGAGTCGGTCATCAGGGCAAACAGATCCTGTTTGACGGCCTTGAGATCGAGGGACTTGAAGGCTTCGGCATAATTGAAGTCAGCGCCCATGGGGCTGGATTCTGGCGTGTGCTGGTGCAGGATTCTGAGGTTCAACTGGTTGGGCCACCAGTCACGGTTGGATCTGCTGCCCACGGAGGCTGCCGTGGATGCGCCGTGCATTACCGGGCACTTGCCTGCGGAGCTGTCGTCTTTCGCTGTCATGTCGCTCTCCTGTCGTTCGCCATCATTATTGTGGTGATGTGTGACTAAACCATGACGCTACCCACAGTTCAATCGCCATCGTTGCCGATTGTCAAAAGTGGGCTGCATTTACTCAGGTAGAACGCTGGAGAGGGGAATTCAGATCATTGACGACGCGCGTCGATGGCCTTTCGCAGAGCTGAAGAGCTGTGAGTCTTTTCATCGCCAACGAATTCGATGCGGCCACCGCAGGCTTCGACGGCGAAACGCTCGGGCATCTGTTCCATGGAGTAGTCGGTGCCCTTGGCCTGAATGTGCGGGCGGAACAATTCGATGAGGGGAATGGGCACGGCC